>OLQV01001846.1_pt1 | contig 15160 bp, 13 predicted proteins | sample 1672371 | NCBI WGS metagenome assembly OLQV01 (sample SAMEA3136676, study PRJEB25190) | human gut metagenome
CGGACAACACCACCGAGCCCACCGACCTGCTGCTGGCTCCCCTGCCCCACGCCGCCGACACCGCCACGCCCCTGATGCCGCAGGCCGGTGTGGGCCTGTGCGCCTTTAAGACTACCGACCAGAAGGCCGAAGCCGCTGCGGTGTTCCTGCGCTGGCTCACTGAACAGCAGCGCAATCTGGAATTTGCCGCCGATACCGGGTATATGCCGGTGTCTCGTGATGCCTTTGATGCCATTGCCGACTATCCGTTCGAGCAGCCGAGCTATCAGCGGCTGTACGATGTTTACAACGAGATGCGCATCCAGAATACCCCGGTGTCCGAGCCGGGTATCGTGGGATACCATGCCAAGACGAAAACCTTCTACGACAGTCTGCGCCAGCGCCAGAAGGACTACCCCCGGCGTCTGGCCAATGGCGAAACGCTGGAGGCTCTGACCGAGGAGACATGGCAGCTGCTGTGTGACAATGCCTGAGTCTGCCGCTCAGCCGGAAAGGAGGGACTTTGATGCACTTTTTTGCCCGGCAACGTGAGAAGATCCGCCAGAGTTCCATGAGCTCCCGGCTGCTGTGGCCCTGCCTGCTTCTGGTGGTGCTGCTGGTGCTGACCTTTGGTGCGGCGCTGTTCCTGTTTGCCAGTCTGCACAACACCAAAAAGGACATCACCCGCAGCATGGAGATCCAGTTTTCGGTGTTCCAGAACGATATGGAACGCTATTTTGACCAGCTGGCGATCATGGGCGTGAACCTTTCCGAAGATATGGGCAGCCTTGTAGACAGGCAGCTTGCCAGCCGGGAGATGACCTTTGACCAGCTGAACGATTCCCCCGAAGTGCTGAACGCGCTGGAAGAGGAAATGATCGAGCCGCTCTGCCGCACGCTGCGCCAGAGCAGCTGTTCCGGAGCCTTTGTGCTGCTGGATTCCACCGTCAACACCCGCATGGAGGGTGCCAGGCATTCCCGCGCCGGGCTGTATGTGCAGAAAAGCGGGGCCGACACCCCCACTGTGCCCCTGCTACTCTACCGGGGCAGTGCGGAGGTGGGCAAGACCCACAGCGTGATGCCCCACCGCAAATGGCGCATGGAGTTCCAGACCGACCAGTTCCCGGACTACGACCGCTGGATGACCCCCAGCGACACCCCGCTGTACCAGTCTTATACGCTGACCGAGCGGTTCAGCATTCCCGGCACCTCAGAGGAGGTGCAGCTGTTCGTGTTGCCCCTGCGGGGACAGGACGGCACAATGTACGGGCTGTGCGGCTTTGAGATCAGTGAGAGCTACTTCAAGCAGAACTTTGCCCAGCCCACAGGCTTTGATCGTCTGAGCTGCCTTCTTGCCCCGGCGGGCAGCGAGCTGAGCGCCGGAGCCGCTCTCAGCAGCGGCACCACCGATGGCTACTACCATGCCCTCCGGGATACACTGGTGCTGCGCAGCATGGGTGGTGGGCTGACCCAGTTGATCGGTGCCGACGGCGCCTATGCGGGCATCACAGAGATCTGCCGCCTGAACGAGAAACAGTCCTACCGGCTGGCTGTCTGCATCCCCATGGCAGACTACCAGCGTCTGGTCTTGTCCGGCGATCTGCAAATGCTGCTGATCGGCCTGTTCATCACCTTTTTTGTGGTATTCTGCTGCATCTACTTCCACCGGCACATCCTTTCGCCTGCGTTCCGGCAGCTTGAGGAAGACCGGCGGGAGTCCCGGCGGCGGATGGACGAGCTGCAGATGGAGCGCCAACAGATGCAGACCGAGCTTTCCCGGCTGGCGGACGTGTGCCGCAACGAGTCGGTGCCCAATGCCTTCCAGACTTTCGTGGCGGGCATTCCCAGCCTGACCAAGACCGAACGCCGCATTTTTGACGGCTATGCCGCTGGGCTGCGCTCCAGGGAGATCGTGGAGCAGCTGGACATCAAGGACAGCACCCTGCGTTTTCACAACAAGAACATCTACGACAAACTGGGTGTCAGCTCCCTCAAGCAGCTGCAGCAGTTCGTGGCGATCCTGAACTCCGGCAGCGGCAGCACCCCCGACTCCGCCCCGGACGAAAAGTGACCCAGCAAGCAATATTTTCGTCTATACGGGTGCGAGTAAATTGCAAAAGGCCGCTGTACCGCAGAGCACTTCTCCGGCACAGCGACCTTTTTGTTTTTGGCTGCGGCTTATCGCATCCGTCCATCGCCGCCCATCAGGGCGGTCATTTCTTCAATATAGTCCAGCGGGAACGGCGGAGCGCACAACGGCTTCATGGCAATGCTCATAAGTTTCATGGGGTTGTCGTCTGCCGCCACCCGGTTGGAGCTGAGTTTTCCGCAGCGCTTGCAGCGATGGATGATCGCCCACTCGCCGCCCTTGCGTATCCAGACGGCCACCGGCTCCATGATGCCGCCACAGTCGGAGGCACGGTCGCCGGGTTCTTCGTCCACATGAAGGCTGGACTGTTCATCATGCGTTCTGGAAAAGTTATATTTTTCGCACATTTTCTATTGACATGCTCTGTGCCATGTGATATATTTATCACACAAAGTGTGCGAAATTTCTCACCTCATTTCATTGTATGGTGTATCTTCATTCACAAGAAAGGAACTTTCCTATGAAAAAAGTCACGTTGAAAGAGCTGGTCGCCGACAAGATCATCTTTGCCGTTCTGGTCGCGCTCTACTACTGGATGTGGGCACGGAACGACTGGAAGGATTTTTATCCCACTATCCAGACCGTTGTGGGTGGCTTCACGTTCTGGTATTTTGTATTCCGCGCTATCCGGGTGCGGAAATATAAGCAGGAAGCTGCCGACGAAATGGCCGAGGCCAATCTCCACCGATGCGACAGCATCTGTCTAAAGGTCTGCAGGGCCGCCCTGATTGGGATTGGCTTTGCCTGTGCCATCGGTCGGCTCGTGCTTACCACCGAGGTCATCGGCTACTGCCTGATGGGGACGCTGATCCTGATCGAAGTCGTGCGCACGGTTGCATTCTGGCTGATGGACGAGAAAGGACTCTGAGCATGGCACTGGTCACAAAACTGAAAGAATACCGGGAGCGGGACAATTTCAAGCAGGCGGAGCTGGCCGAGCTGGTCGGGGTACGCCGGGAAACCATTGTCAACCTTGAAAAAGGCAAGTACAACCCATCCCTGAAACTGGCGATGGACATTGCAAAGGTCTTTCACACCACGGTGGAAGAATTGTTTGCGTATACAGAGGATTAAAAAGACGCAGTGCAGATTATGGCAGGGCCGTAACCGGCACTGCGTCTTTGCGTCTGGCTGGCTTTCCCCTCTCCGTCACCTCCTGCTTTTTCGCCCAGCTCAGAGTTTGCCGTCCTGCCACTGGCTCCCGCTCTGGGGGAGCTGCCCGCCGGAAAGCGGACGGAGCGGGGCGTCCAGCTCCAGCAGGGTGGCCGCTGCGGCCTCGTCGAGGCTCTGGACGCTGCGCAGTTTCCGGCTGATGGCGCGGCTGCGCACCCCGATGAGGTTGTCAAGCTCTTCGTCGGTCTGGCGGAGGCGCTGCTGCATTTTGGAGAGCCCCTGCCCGAACTTGTCGAACTCGGTCTTCACGGCACCGAGCAGCTGCCAGACCTCACCCGACCGCTTCTGGATAGCCAGCGTCTTGAAGCCCATCTGCAAACTGTTCAGCAGGGCCGCCATGGTGCTTGGGCCGGCCACATTCACCTGATAGTCCCGCTGCAGCACTTCCAGCAATCCGGCATTGACCACCTCGGCATACAGGCCCTCAAACGGCAGGAACAGGATGCCGAACGTCGTGGTATAGGGCGGTTCTACGTATTTTTCGCGGATGTCCTTTGCCTCGCTGCGCAGCACAAGCTCCAGCGCGTGGCGGGCATTCTCCACCGCCTGCGCATCGCCGGAAGCCTGTGCATCCTGCAAATGGGCGTAGGTGTCGCCGGGGAATTTCGAGTCGATGGGCAGCCAGACCGTGCTGCCGTCCACGCCCGGCATCTTGACGGCATATTCCACCCGCTGGCTGCTGCCGGGGATGGTGGCCACGTTGGTCTCGTACTGTTCCGGGGCAAGGATCTCTTCCAGAATGGCCCCCAGCTGGATCTCGCCGAGGATGCCGCGGGTCTTGACGCCGGAGAGCACCTGCTTCAGCCCGCCGACGTCGGCGGCAAGGTTCTGCATCTCGCCCAGCCCCTTATACACCTGTTCCAGCTGCTCGTTGACGGCCTTGAAGCTCTCGCTCACCCGCTTTTGCAGGGTATCCTGCAACTGTTCATCGACGGTGTGGCGGATCTCATCCAGTTTGCGGTTGTTCTCGGCCTGCAGGGCAGTCATGCTCTCGGCCATGCTCCGGCGCAGCTCTTCCAGCTTCTGGGTATTGGATGCTTCCAGCGAACGCAGACGGCGTTCCAGAAGCTGCTGCTGGCTGTCCTGCCCCTGTGCCAGCGTCGTGCTCATGTTCTGCACCGCAGTCTGCAGCGTCTCGCTGACACTGCGCAGGGCGGTGTGATTCTGCTCAGCGAGGGCCGACTGCCTGGCCGCAAACTCTCTGGCCTGCGCATCCAGCTGCTGCTGCATCCAGCGCTTGAGCTCGTCGTGATCCGGTGCACCGCCCTGCTTTTTGCCGGTGCGCCAGAGCACCACGGCCAGTTCCAGGCAGATGGCGACCAGCAGAAGGGTGTAAAGTCCTGCCAGATATTCCATAAATGGTTTTCTCCTATCATCAAAATCCGGGTCCCGCAGAAGGCAGGGCCCGGTGTTTTTTACAGTAATTCGTAGTTCACAAGTTCCTTGCGGGTGTCAAGGGCATCGCCATACAGACCCACGCCGTCCACCTCGCATTCGCCGGACTGGTTGTCGTAGGGGTCGGAGCGGAAGCCGGTCATGGGCGGGTCGAAGGGGGCCTCGAAGGCGCGGTTCGCCACCATCCGCCCGGTGTCCAGACTGCCAAAGTAGTGGCGGCGCATCCTCTCGTCGCCCTGCCGCGCCATCGACGCGCCGAACGAGCAGTCCGCATACATCCAGCCCTTGGGCGCGATGTAGAACATAGCCCAGTCGTGGCAACCCACACCTGTGAGCGAGACGGACAGGCCGCTCTGCCACTGGGCCGGGATGCCCACCAGACGGCAGAGGGTAATGAAGGTCAGCGCCATGATGCCGCAGTCGCCCCGGCGGTTCCGGGCGCACTGGTCGGGCAGGCACTCCTGCACGAAGTAGGCGGGCTGATAGTGGTAGCGCACGTTCAAGGTGACGTAATCGTAGATGCGCTTTGCCTTTTCCGCCGGGTCGGTGATGCCGTCGGTCAGCTGGCGGGCCAGCGCCCGCAGATAGGGCGTAAAGACGATGTGCGGCGCTTCCTCGCCGGTGTCAAAGGTCGGCTGCTGTGCATCCGGCCGGATGTCCATCGGGTCTGTGTAGACGGCCGTGGTCCGGTAGCGGTACTCCACCCCAAAGCGGCGGTTCTCGGTGAGGTCGGCCTCCCAGAAGACCGTCCGCTGAGGCGCGTTTTCGTCCGCGATGCGGGCAGGCGGCTCGGTGCAGTCCAGCAGCTCGATCTCGCTCTGGGAAAGACAGGCGGCCGGGATGGGCAGCCAGGCGCGGACATGCACACTGTTCCGCCCCTCCGCCTTCGCCTCGGCCAGTGCAGCGGCAAAGGCTTCGTCCGACATGCCAACGCTGGTCTTCAGGGTGATGCGGGCGCTTGCCTGGCCGTCCCGCTCCATCTGTTCATGCTGGCGGTTGCGGAACTCCCGTGCCGAGGTGCCGGGGGCAGGCGGGTCGATCTGGCGGGCGGCGAGGTCGGCATGGGTCGCCAGCAGCGTTTCGGCAAAGCGGTCGAGGTAGTGCTTCTCCCCTTCCACGAACCGCCAGTCCACCCGGCCCTCCTTCACGAGAAGTCGGAACTCCTCGCGCGTGAAGTCCCGCACCAGCCCCTGCATCCGGGCCACGGCTTCGTCCTCGGTGTAGCAGTATTCTGCCGGGATGCGGCGCATCATCTCCCGCTGGGCCAGCATCGCGTCCCGCAGGGCCTCCACACCGTGGGGCGTGGGGTTCTGGGGCAGCTCCTCTCCCACCGGTTCCGCGCCCTGGCTGCGGGGGCTGTTCTGGGTCACCGTCCAGTCCTCGGCCAGATAGGCGTCGATCCGCTCGATGGCCTCTTGATAATACCCGGCGGCTTTCAGCCGCTCCACATCGTCCGGCAGGCCCACATTCAGGCTGCGGAACGTCTCGTTCCAGTTCTTCATCCTACAACGCTTCCTTTCTTGATCCTTATGCGGCAGGCTGCTGCGCCTGCGCGGTCTGCTCTTCCCAGAAGGCGGCGGCATCGTTGAGCCAGCCTTCTGCATCCGTTCCCTCTGCTATGCCAATACCGTGGAACGCACGTTTGTACACACTTTCGTGGTACGGAACACCATTTCTCGCCAGTGCTTTTTGAAGTGCCGGGCCCTGCTCATAATAATTGAAGGCCATCAACAAAATGTCATTCAACCCATACCAGAAATATGTTGGCGGAAAATCCGGTGTCACACAGCCGGAAATATTATAATCGTAGTAGCGCAGATCTTCCGAATACGTATCGATCAGCCAACGGTAAATCGGTTTTGCTTCATAGAAATTATTGATCGGATACGCCAACAGCAGTACGCCGGGCCGAGGCACATTGTAACGAGGATATCCCACTTCTTGCCCGCAGAATACGCCCGCAATCTGACCGCCGGAAGAATATCCCAGCAGCGCATAATCTTCCGTCTGGACCCCAAATTTTTCTGCGTTGGCCGTAATCAGTTGAATCGCACGGCCAAGGTCCTGAATCGGTGCGTTGTCCTTTGCTTCACTTCCGATCCGATACCGAAGTGCAAATACCGCATATCCTTTTTGATGCAGTTCCCATGCAGTGGAAACACCGCCCCGCATCTCGCCGCTGTAAAACAGAGCGTTGCCCGAAAGCACGACCGCATATTTTGCATTGGGCTTATCTGCCGGGAAATAATAGAGTTCCGCATGGTCGCGCGTCTTGTCCTCTGCAATTTCTTCCGGCGTATAGAGTTTGTACGTAATTTGTGTTCCTGTATTATACGTGTCGATCAGAAAGTTCATCCCAGCCACACAGCTGTTGACGGATTCTTTTCCGATCACATCCAGCATCGTATCGTTGTCTTTGCTGCTTTTCAGCAGTCCACAATCCCGCTCCCAGACATATACATAGGTGTAAATGCCCGACCCCTTGATACTGGGGTTTTCGCGCAGTTCCTTCATCGTGGTCTGCGGGGTGATGTTGGCTTCGCCCTTTTCCCCTTCGGCAAAGGCGGGCAGGGCCAGTGCCAGCATCAGGCAGACCAGCACGGCCAGCCGTCTCAGGATGTTTTTCATCGGCACTCTCCTTTACGCTGCCCCGGCCCGGAGCGCACGTCTCCTCCAACCGGGCTGTCATCATGCTCTGCACGAGCGAAAATAGCTGGAATTTTCTTCTATTGTAGCACAACCGACCGTTTTCGAAAAGGTATCTCGGATAAAAAAGACCGCCTCCTGCCCAAAGCCACCGCGCCCGGCGGCCAACTGCCGGGCATGCGTGCAGTTTCCGGCTAAAAACATTGTACTTTGCCGGAAAGTCTGCTATACTGAAAGAATCGGAAGAATTTTTGAGGAATCGCGGAGCATTGCGGCTCCGTTCAGGGGAACGTATGAACAAGATCACAGTCCGGCCCATGACGCCGGAAGATTGGCCGACAGTATCCAAGATCTATCTGGAAGGCATCGCCACCGAGCACGCCACCTTCCAGACTGACTGCCCGCCCTATCCCGCGTGGGATGCCTCCCACATCAAAGAATGCCGCCTTGTGGTGGAGGACGATGGCGTCCTGGCAGGCTGGACGGCCCTGCACCGGGTCGACCCCCGCTGGTGCTACCGTGGTGTGGCCGAGGTCAGCATCTACATCGGCGAACGGTTCCGAGGCCGGGGGCTGGGGTATCATCTGCTCACCACACTCTGCCAGCAGGCCGAAGCGGCCGGTTACTGGACGCTGCAATCCACGGTCTTGCAGGACAATGCAGCTTCCAAAGGTCTGCACCTGAAATGCGGGTTCCGTCTGGTGGGCCGCCGTGAGCGCATCGCGCGGGACTGCCATGGCCGCTGGCTCGATACCTTTTTGATGGAACATCGCAGCCAGGACGATGAACCGGCGGGGTATTTCAAACTATAAAGCAAAACTCTCCAACGCAAAAAGCGATGGCCCGAAACGGCCATCGCTTTTTGCGTTTTCTGTTTTGATTGCCTGCGGAATTACCAGAACCAGTACCGCTTCTTGACCGCGACGTACGCGATGAGGCAGGCCACCACAAGGATGCCTGCGCCGATGAAGAAGGTCCAGTTGATGCTGGTAAAGCGCAGATTCTGGTTGGTCAGCAGATACTCGCCCGCCACATCGGCGTGTGCCACGCCGTCCTTGTAGCTGTTGAGGAACTGCCACTTCCCGCTCACGGCGTTGTGCAGGTACAGGCGGCTGTACCCGGCATTTTCGCCGGTCATGGTGATGGTCACGCCGCAGGGCATGTCCTCGCCCTCGTTCAGGGTGAAGCGCAGGCCGTACTCGTCGGGCGCAAAGGTCAGCGCGGTGTTCACCTCGCTGGTGGTGTTGCGGATGGTGGAGCCGTCTACAGTCAGGGTGTAGTCCTCCGCTTCTAGTACGAGGGTGCGGCCTGTGGTACGCAGGGCGTTCAGCATCGCAGTGGTCAGCACCGGGACCTGGCTCTGCGGGTAGGAGATGGTATCGGAGGCCGCATTCTCGATGGAGGCCACGATGGGGTCGGTCTCCGCCGGAGCCGTCCCCTCCCCGGTGCTGTCCGTGCCGCTGCTGGATGCAGATGCCGTGCGGTTGACGATGACCGTCACCGACGAAGAGACCTTGCCGTTGGAAACGATGATGGAGGTCGCGCCGGTGGCAACGCCGGTCACGACGCCGCTTCCGTTCACGGTGGCGATCTTCTTATCCTTGCTGGTAAAGGTCAGCTTCTGGGAGGCCGAAGAGGGGGCCACCGAGCCGGTGATGGTGCTGGAAGCCCCCGGCTTGAGCACGATGTAGTTCGTGTTCAGGGAGATGGACTCCACCGGGCCGGTGGACGCCGAGCTGGAGGAGGCCGCCACAACGGTCACGGTCGCCGAGCAGGTCACATCCCCAGCGGTGGCCGTGATGGTCGCCTTGCCGGGGGCCACGCCGGTCACTTTGCCGAAGTTGTTCACGGTGGCCACGCCGGGATCGGAGGAGCTCAGCGAAACGCTGATATAGTTTGCTGCCGTGGTGGGCAGCACCGCCAGCGAGAGCGACGTGGTGTCGCCCACGGCAATGGTGCTGGAGGCCAGCGTGATGTCCATCTCGGTCGCGATCATCGAGCTGTCGGGCTGGGTGGTGATGGTATAGGTGCAGCTGACATTGCCACAGGTGGCCGTGATGTTCGCCGTGCCCAGACCCACCGCCTGCGCCACGCCGTCCTCCCCGACCGAAACGATGTTCGGGTTATCGGAAACGTAGCTCACGCCGTTTCGGCTGGCGGCTTTCTGCGGCTGGACCACCGGCGAAAGCTGCTGGGCCGTGCCCACGGTCATGGTGGGGGCATAGTCCCCTGTTTCCACACTCTCGGCCGCCACAGGGCTCCACGGGAAGGTGATGGCAGCCGGGGCAGAAATGGGGCTGGCTGCGGCTGCGGGCAGCGCTGCGCCTGCGGCCAGCAGGCCCAGCAGGGCGGCGCTTACGGCCAGCTGTTTCGGGTTCAGTTTCATTCTATCGTACCTCTTTGGGCGTTGAGTTTGCGGACGCTGTTTAACGGAACAAAACGCCCAGGGCCTCCATGACATATTCAAAGTAAGTCAGCTTATCGTACTCGACACGGGCGGTCACGCTCATGCCGTTGGCCAGATCGACCTTGTCGCCGCTGTTGCTCACCACGTAGGTGCTGTTGGGCTTGATGGTCATCTTGTAGTACGAGCCGGACTCGGTGGAGGTCACATCGCTGTCAATGGAAGTTACCGTGCCGGTCAGGTTGCCATAGGAATACTCCGACAGGCCGGTGATTGCGATCTTGCAGGGGTCGCCCACGTTGATGAGCGGCCGGTCGCTGACGGTCAGGGCCGCCACGATCTCCTGATCGCTGTTCTCGCTGGCCACGGTGGCCAGTGCCGAACCGGCGCTCAGCACCATGCCCACCTTATAAGGGGTGTCCATGTGGATGACGCCGGACGTGGGCGCATAGATGTAGTAATCGTTCGCACCGCTTGCCAGCGTATCCAGCTGGGCCTGAATGTTGTCGATGTTGGTCTGCACACTGGTCAGGTTGCTGGTGATGGACTGCAGCGTGGAGTAGTACAGCGCCTCGATCTCGCTCTGGTTCTGCTCCATCAGGGCCTTGATCTGCTCATCGGAGTAGCCCGCCGCCTGATAGGGAGAAGCGTCAAAGGCCTTCTGCTGCACCTGGCTCTTGTAGCTCTCATACTGGTAATAGTAGGGCTGGTCGTCCAGGTCGGTCTCGCTGAAATAGTTCGTGTCGTCCTGAATGGACTTCAGCAGCTTTTCGTACTGTGCCTTCTGCTTCTGATAGATCTCCAGCTGGCTCTTGTAGCTGTCCTGCTGCATGTCGATGTCGGTGCTCTTGACATGGGCGATGAGGTCACCCTCGTTGACATAGCTGCCCTCCGAGATGTTGAGTTCGGTGATGGAGCCGGAGTAGCTGGACATGATATAGGTCTTGTTGCTTGCCTGCACCGTGCCGGTCGACTGGCTGACGTAGGTGCGGTAGTTCTGGGTGCTCCAGATGGTCAGGAAGACCAGCAGGCCCGCCACCAGAAGGATCATCGCGTAGCCAAAGGGCGGCACACGCTTTTCCATCATGATGCGGCGATCCTGCAGATCGGAAAGGTTCTGAATGGTCGTCATAATCACTTGGTCTCCATAAAGACGTCGAGCACACCGTTGTCGTCGTCCTGATTGACATAGACGGTGTACGAATCGCCGGTCGTCTCGATCTCATGCTCGAACGCATAGATATCCAGTTTCTGGCTGGCGAGGTTGCTGTAGCTCATAGGGCCGGTGTAGTGGGCATACAGGCAGTTGCGCACCCGCAGCAGAGCGTCCATCTGGTAGCCGGGGTCCAGCCGGGGGATCAGCTGGTTGACCTGCTGCATGAAGTAGATCTCCGCCGTGGGGTTGGGGCCCTTGCGCATCTTCACGCACTGCACGATGGGGCCAACCGGCATGGCGTCATGGCTGCGGATAAAGTTCTGCATCTGGGTCAGCACAATGGCCAGATTGCCCATATCCTCAACTTCCACCTTGCGCGACAGCACATTGGTCAGCTTCAGGGTCTTGTGTTCTGCAACTTGAATTTCTCTCATGGTATCGTCCACCTGTTTCTTTAGATTTTGCAATAGGTCATCGTCTATGGAAAATAGATCGGAGCTTCATTGTTGCCGGAAGGTCTGCCGTTGTACAACCTCTCCGTCACCTGCGGTGACACCTCTCCTTTTTGCTTCTTATTTTCCACACACGATCACCTATTACACCCCTCCGGTGCCGCAGACAGATCGTCTGCATCCACGCTTTTCAAGGGGATATAATAAGTGACATTATAAAAATAAGGTGTGCCAGAAGGCTTACGCCTCCTGGCACACCATTACGAGGCATTATCATCAGCCCCGCCTACAAGGTAGGGCGGTGCGAATGAAATACTCTACCTATTCAGGTTTGGTTAATTACCAAATAGAGCCAACAACGTTGCCATCCCCATCCTTAAAGGTGTACTTAGCGGAAGGAGTGGACTTGAACAGCTTCACGTCGCCAGCCTTGTTAGCAACGGTAGCGTTGCCCAGGTTGTAGATAGCAGCAACGTTGCCCAGAACCTTAGCGAAGGTCTCACCAGCCTGGCCATTCTTAGCAACGAAGGTGCCCTTCAAGCTCTCGCCCAGGCCCTTCCAAGAAGCGCCCTCAGAGAAGACATAGCCAACGGTGCCGTGGACGAAGTTGTCAACAAAAGCGTTGCCCACCAGGGTAACAATGTTGGTGTTGAAGGTCTTGACGTTAGCAGCAGTCCAGATCGGAGCGGTAACAGCGCCGATAGCCTCGATCACGCCACCACCAACAACATAGGTCATTTCGTTCTCTGCGATAACAGAGTAGTTTGCAGGCATCATCATAATGAATTACTCCCTTCAAATGATTGAATCGAATTTAGGACTTCTTCAGGCTGCGCAACCATCCAAAGCCATTTTTATGTAATCGAGTGCGCACTCGATTGCAACTTAATAAGTGATTGCCTCACCGCCGTCGTCGTCTTCCTCGACCACTGCGGCATGAGCAATGGGTTTCGGCTCTTCCTTCTTGCGGCGGAAGATGCCCTGCTGCAAGTTCCAAAGCTCGTAATACTTGCCCTGTTTTGCCAGCAGTTCATCGTGTGTGCCGCGCTCCACGATCTCGCCGTGATCCATGACCAAGATCTGGTCGCAGTCACGAACAGTGGACAGGCGGTGTGCCACGATGAGCATCGACTTATCAGCCAGCTGGTTGTAGATCATATCAAAAATGGTATTCTCTGTGCCAAAGTCCAGGCTGCTGGTCGATTCGTCCAGAATGTAGAGGTTCGAGTCCTTCAGGAATGCACGAGCCAGAGCAATGCGCTGCTTCTCACCACCGGACAGGCCGTTGCCGGCTTCTTCCAGATAGGTGTTGTACTGCAGCGGCAGCTTGCGGATGAACTCATGTGCATCTGCCTTCTTGGCAGCGTCCTTGACCTGCTCAAGGGTGGCTTCCGGACGCGAGATCCGGATATTCTCAAACAGAGTCTTGCTGAACAGCTCGACATTCTGCGGGACGTAAGAGATCGCACGACGTACCGATGCGTTGGTATACTCATTGAGGTTGATACCGTTCACATCAATCTCGCCGCTCTCCGGCTCATAATACTTGAGCAGGAGTTTGGTGATGGTCGATTTGCCGCTGCCGCTGCTGCCGACCAGCGCCACCTTCTGCCCCTGCGGGATGGTGAAGGAGATGTGGTTCAGTGCGGGGCTGCGGTTGCCATATCGGAACGTGACATCTTTGAATTCGATGTCGCCTTCGATCTGTTCCATCTCGGTGTGCTCTTCATCTTCGGCCTGCTCGGATTCATAATCCATGATCTCGGTCAGTCGCTTCATGGAGATATCGGCTTCCTGAATCGACATCTGCATCGAAATCAGGTCGCTCACCGGAGAAGTAAAGTAACCGGACAGCGTGGTGAATGCCATATAGCCGCCCAGTGTCAGCTCGCCGTTCAACACCTGCATGATGCCCACGTAAGTGGTCACCATATTCAGCAGGGTGGAGATCACCATCGACACCAGAGACTGGCCGGTGCTGATCTTGCTGGACCGGAGGCTGATCTTCAGGCTCTTGATGTACTCGCGTTCCAGAGCTTCCAGCTCGCGGTCTTCGCAGGCATTGCACTTGATGGTCTCAATGCCGCGCAGGCTCTCGATCATCTGGCTGTTCAGCATTGCAGACTGCTGCATCGTCTCTTCATTGATCCGCTTGTACGGCTGCTTGAAGATGATGACGAGGAGCAGGCTCAGCGCGGTGCTGAACAGGGTGAGCGAGAACAGCGAGGAGTTCATCCGGAACAGCACGATGCCAACGCCTACGGCCATCACCACGTCCATCACGATGGTCATCGCGATGTTGGTCAGGACCGATTTGATGGTGCTTGCATCGGAGTAACGGGTGGTAATCTCACCGGTCTTCCGCGTTGCGAAGAACTTCATCGGCAGTTTGTACACATGCTCGAAGTAGCCCAGCATCAGCGGGATGTCGATCCGGATGGACAGGAAGATCAAGATCCACTGGCGAACCGTGCTGAGCAGGTTGCTCGTGAGGTTGACCACGCTGAACACAAGGATCAGGGTGACGAGTAAGCTCTTCAACCCATACGGAAGCACCTCATCCATCAGTGCTTTGTTGAACACTGTGGAGACGATGCCGATGACCGTAAGGATCACTGAACAGAGGATTGCATAAATAAAAAGTTTTTTCTGGGGCCAGAGCAGGTCGAAATACCGCTTGAGCATGTGGTACTTGCCGGTGCTCTTATCCCCCTTGGCGTTTGCATCGGTGCTGGTGCCGTTGATGCTGGTGCCAGCTTTCTTTGCCTTGCCGCCCTTGAACTCCGATGTGGGGTTCATCAGCAACAGAACGCCAGTGAAGTTTTTATAGAAGTCGTCCAGACTGATCTTTTCGAGGTCCTTGGCAGGGTCACCGATGACGACGTAATCCTTGCACTTGTACTTCTTGGAAGCGTCAGCCTTTTTTTCTTCTTCCTTCAACACATGCTTGCGGCGGGCATCATCGTCCTTGATCGTGGTCTTCTTGAAGATGACCACGAAGTGGGTCAACCCCTGGTCGGTGATGACCTGCGCAATGCAGGGAAGTGTGAAATCACTCAGAAAATTCTCGCGGTCCACTCGGACAGCGGCCGTGTTGAAGCCAAGCTCATTGGCGGCTTTCTGCAGGCCCACGAGGTTCGTGCCCTTCATGTCGGTTCCCATCATATCGCGTAAGCGGGTGATGGTGATTTCCTTTTTGTAATGGAGGCACACCATTGCGAGACTGGCAGCTGCACAGTCGGTCGTGTCGTGCTGCCGCACATAGGTATAACGCATAGATGTTTCCTTTACAAGAGACCGACAACCTTCGGAAACGATCTCTTCTCTGTGTTCTAATATTCAAAACTGCCTTCCATATTCTAGCACATTGTGCGGAAATGTACAAGTAAAACTTTGTACGCATCACGCAGACAGCAGACAGGATGCAGATTTTGACGCAGAAGAAAAGGTTCTGTCACGCTCCATCTAAAGCAGCGCATAGCCCTCTGCTTTGCCCTGCCCTGCGGAGAACCAGGGCAAAGCAGAGGCCAAGCTGCTATCAAAAAGAAGGGAGCGCCTACCCTTTGATCTACCAAACGCTTCAGGAAACTTCCTAAAGCTTAGATGCAGTATACCACAATCTGACAGCTTCTTCAAGAGGACATTTTTTAAGAAACCGTTAATTTTGAAGAAAGTGTGAAAAATGTCACAAAATAGTTACAGCCTGCATCTATGAAAAAGGCGGCAGGTGTGATCCCCGCCGCCGATTTGTTGGCGCCTCTTGCCTGACTCGAACAGGCGACACCCTGATTAACAGTCAGGTGCTC
>OLQV01001848.1_pt1 | contig 15135 bp, 12 predicted proteins | sample 1672371 | NCBI WGS metagenome assembly OLQV01 (sample SAMEA3136676, study PRJEB25190) | human gut metagenome
GGGCTGCGCCCAGGTGTCGTTCTCACCGCCTTTGACACCGAAGATCTCGGCAGAATTGCCAAGCAGGTCCTTATTGAAGTCGCCGCCCGCGACGCAGTAGTTGCCGTTTTCGTATTCCGCCAGCATGTCGGCGCAGAGCATTTGCAGCTGCTCGGTCGCGATGGTGCCGTCGGACGTGTAGGCCGAAAGGTGGAGGTTATAGAGCACCAGCTCCCTGCCGTTTTCCATCGGGACGCGGCTGACGGAGTAGCAACGGTCCAGGTCGACGAGCTTCATAACGCTCGTCTCGATCGGCAGCGAGCGGCGCACGGCGGATGAGATCGGATGGCGCGAGAGCGTCACGATACCGGACTGGTTCGCGCCGTGGGGGTTAATAAGAGGATAGAAGAGGTAGGGACTGTCATAATTCTGCGCGAAGACCTCGTTGAATTCGCTGTTTTCCATCACATCACTGAGATAAGCGTCCTCTGCGATGTGCCAGCTGCGCGTGCCGTCGATGTCGACCTCCTGAAAGAGCGCAAAGTCGGGCGAGAGGTCCTTGACGAGCGAGACCTCGCCGCGCATATTCTCGTCGACAGCCTGCCCGCTGCGGGCGCGGCTCTCCTTGCCACCGTCCATGAAGAAGCTGTAATCGTCGCTGTACGCGCCGAAGCCCACGTTGGCCGACGAAACGCGGTAGGTGACGCCGGTCTGCGGCGCGTCCGCCATCGGTGCGGCAGAGGCGGCGTCGCAGTGCACCACGCTGAGCGTCTGCCAGTCCTCCACGCGGTAGTACGCGGCAAAGACATAGATGACGTAAGCCAGCACGATCAAAACGAGCGCCAACAGAATATAGAGCGCGACTTTGAGCGTTTTTTTCATGAAAAAAGACTCCTTTCGGGGAGAAATACAATAGTCTCATTTTGCCACAAAGCGGGCGGGAAAGCAAGGCAAAAAGAAGTTGACGCGCCGCGGCAAAATGGCTATACTGAAAATGCCTAACTATTGCCCTGCGAAAACCGGCAGTCACCCATTTCCTGCAAAAGCCATACGATGGAAAAGTAATGTGCTTGCGGGAGGGAACATGATGTGTGAGCTGTTGGTAGAGGGCGGGGAGCGCCTGTACGGAGAACTCACGATACAAGGCTCAAAAAACAGTGTGCTGCCGATTTTGGCGGCGACGCTTTTGTGCGCGGACACCTGCGTGATCGAAAATTGTCCGAAGCTGCGGGATGTGGATGCGTCCATTGCCATTTTGCGGCACTTGGGCTGCTGCACGCACTGGGAGGACAGTGCGCTCGTGGTCGACACAGCGCGCATGGACCGCGCGGTCGTGCCCGACGCACTGATGCGAGAGATGCGCTCGTCGGTCATCTTTCTCGGCGCGATCCTGGCGCGCTGCAGGGAAGCGACGATCTGCTATCCCGGCGGCTGCGAGCTGGGGCCGCGTCCCATTGACCTGCACTTAAGCGCCCTGAGCGCCCTGGGGGCAGAGATCAGGGAGACGGGCGGCGAGCTCAAGTGCCGCGGCGGAACGCTTCTCGGGAGCGATGTGTACTTACCCATGCCGAGCGTGGGCGCGACGGAAAATGCGCTCCTCTGCGCCTGCGGCGCAGACGGCGTGACGACGATCTACAACGCCGCGCGCGAGCCGGAGATCGTCGATTTACAGAACTTTATCAACGCGATGGGCGGCAACGTCCGCGGCGCGGGCGGTTCAATCATCACAGTCGAGGGAAAGCGCGCGCTGCACGGCGGGAAATACCGCATCATCGCCGACCGCATCGTGGGCGCGACGTATCTCTGCGCCGCGGCCTGCTGCGGGGGAGAGGTGCGCCTTCGCGGCGTCGACCCGCGGCCGCTTTCGACCGTGTCCGGCGCGCTGAGCGAGGCGGGCTGCACGGTCAAAAGCGGGGAGGACGATGTTTTCCTCCAAAGTGATGGCAGTCTCAGTTCCATCCGCCCTGTGCGCACGGCGCCCTATCCGGGCTTTCCGACGGACGCGCAGCCGGTGCTGATGGCGGCGCTTTTGAAAAGCGCGGGCAGCACCGTTTTTGTAGAGAATATTTTTGAAAACCGTTACCGCCATGTCGACGAGCTTGCGCGCATGGGCGCGGAGGTGCGCGTCGCGGGACGCGTGGCCGTCGTCACGGGACGCGAGCACCTGCACGGCGCGCGCGTCAAGTGCACCGACCTTCGTGCGGGGGCGGCGCTCGTCATCGCGGGATTGCAGGCCGACGGGCTCACGCGCATCTCGCGCATCGAGCACATCGACCGCGGCTATGAGAGCATTGAGCGCGACCTTTACGCGCTGGGCGCGCACGTGCGGCGGGAGACGGTTACATAAGCAAACGAAGAAAAAAGGCAGGAAAACTATGGCGTCAAAGCGAAGAAACAGACGGCGCAGGCGGGGAAGAGCCTCTTTCCCGCTGAGACTTTTGTGCCTCGCGGTCGTGATCGCCGCGTTTCTCGGCGCGCTGACGATGTTCTTCCGCATCGATATGATCGTGGTGGAGGGCAACGAGCGCTATACCGAGGAACAGATCATCGAGGCGGCCGGCGTGCAGAAGGAGCAGAACCTTGTGCTGCTGAACAAATATAAGGTCAAACAATCCATTTTCGACACGCTTCCGTATGTGGAGACCGTTGTCATCAACCGCAAATACCCCGACGCGCTCATTCTGACCGTGACGGAGTGCTCGGCCTCCGCTGCGCTGACGGGCGAAAACGGCACATGGCTTATGAGCGACGAAGGCAAAATTCTGGAGCGCGCATCGCAGATCCCCGAGGGCTGCGCGCACGTGACCGGCTGCACGCTCGTCGAGCCCGCGGTCGGCGCGATGGCGGCGTTTGCGGACGAGGATTCGTATAAATTCGAGCGCCTGCTCACGCTGCTGCGCACAGCGGAGGATAAGCAGCTCCTCTCCATGATCGGCGAGATCGACCTGAGCGACGGCACGGCCATCACTTTTACCTATTTGGACCGCTTTACGGTCAAAATGCCCTGGGATGCGGACATTGCCTACAAGCTCGGGAATGTGCGCACGGTGGTGGAGCAGCTTGAAGCCAACCAGACCGGCACGATCAACCTGATGAACGACGGCAGGGCTGACTTCATCCCGGAATAAAGGCGGAAGTTGACGTAAAAAAGTTTCCCCGAAATGGCCGATTGCTATTGACCCCGCGGGAAAACCGTAATACAATAATTAAGATAGCAAATACCTGATATTGTGGCGCTTGCAGCGGCAAGTGCCTTGCCCATACAACAGATTGCAGGAGGAACCGACATGGCATTCGGATTGGAGACCGGTCCTGAAAACGTAGTTAAGATCAAGGTCATCGGCGTTGGCGGCGGCGGCAACAATGTGGTCAACCGCATGGTGCGCACCGGTGCGCGCGGCGTCGACTTTGTCGCGGTGAATACAGATAAGCAGGCGCTCAACGTGTCTGCCGCCACTTATAAAATCCAGATCGGCGAAAAGCTGACGCACGGTCAGGGCGCGGGCTCCGACCCTGAGGTCGGCCGCAAGAGCGCCGAGGAGAGCCGCAACCAGATCGCCAAGGCGCTCGAGGACACCGATATGGTCTTCATCACCGCCGGCATGGGCGGCGGCACCGGTACGGGCGGCGCACCCATTGTTGCCGAGATCGCGCGCGAGGCGGGCATCCTGACCGTCGGCGTCGTGACGAAGCCCTTCGGTTTTGAAGGCCGCCGCCGCATGACGCAGGCGGAAGCGGGCATCGAAGAGCTCAAGACCAAGGTCGACTCGCTCGTCATCATCCCGAACGAGCGCCTCAAGCATGCGACCGACCAGAAGATCACCTTTGCCAACGCATTCGAGATTGCGGACGACGTACTGCGTCAGGCGGTGCAGAGCATCTCCGACCTGATCCGCGACACGGGCTTCATCAACCTCGACTTTGCCGACGTGACCGCCATTATGAAGGACGCGGGCCTTGCCCACATGGGCGTCGGCCGCGCCGCCGGCAAGAACAAGGCCGAGGAGGCCGCGCGCATGGCCATTTCGTCCCCGCTGCTGGAGACCTCCATCAACGGTGCGCACGGAGTGCTCATCAACGTCACGGGCTCGATGGACATCGGCCTCGACGAGGTCGAGCAGGCAGCGTCCCTCGTGCAGGAGGCCGTGCATCCCGACGCGCTCACGATCTTCGGCGCGACATTCGACGAGACGCTCGACGACGAGATCCGCGTCACCGTTATCGCCACGGGCTTTGACAAGGCGCCCGGCGCGCTGGACTTCAACAAGGATAAGAAGCCTGCCGAGCAGAGCGGCGAGAGCGCCGCTGCCGGTCTTGCGCCGCTCGACTTCGACAAGGAAAAGGCCGAGGAAGAGGCCAAGCACGAAGATGAGCCCGATCCGTTCGACGACATCTTCAAAATTTTCAACCGCGAGCGTTAAATGGAAACAATTCCCAAAATTCCGCAGACTTTGGTCTGCGGAATTTTTTTGTCCGCATTTACAGCGCCATTTCAAAAAGCGATGCCAGCGCATCAAAATTTTGCACCTTTTAATTTTGCCCGAAGCGCAGAAAGTAAATGCGCCGGACAGAGAAAAAGAAATGAAAAAGAAAAAATTTCCGGCATTGGGCGGACGGCAGCGTCCTGCGCGCACAGGCGCGCCGCCCGCCCGCATTTTTTAAAGGGGTGAGAGAATGGATGGAACGCATCGCACAAAAAAGCGAGCGGCGGCGATCCTGCTGGGATTTTTTGCCGCCGCCACGATCGCAATGCCGTCTGCGCAGGCGGCGGACCGGACGGTCAGCGAGCTGATCCCCGTCGGACAGACCGTCGGCGTCAAGCTCTTTTCCGACGGCGTGCTCGTCGTGGGCTTTTCCGATGGGGAAAGTCCGGCGAAGGACTGCGGACTCAAGGAGGGCGACGTCATCACCGCCATCGGCGGGCAGAGCCTGGACACCATTGAGGAATTCCGCCAGCTTTTGGCAGAAAACGGCGAGGACGCCGCGGCGCTGACCGTCAAGCGCGGCAGCCGCACGATCGAGCTGAGCGCGGAGCCGGAGAAGGACGAGGATGGCGAGTACCGTCTCGGCGCCTGGGTGCGCGACAGCATGGCGGGCATCGGCACGATGACCTTCTTTGATCCGCAGAGCGGCACGTTCGGCGCGCTGGGCCACGGGGTCACGGATGTGGACACGGGGAAGCTCCTGCCGCTCGACCACGGCAGCATCATGGACGCCTCGGTCAAGGCGGTGAAAAAGGGGGAGCGTGCCTCGCCCGGCGAGCTCAAGGGCGACTTTGACCTGACGCGCGACAGCGGAACGCTTTACGCCAACACCGAATGCGGCATTTTCGGCAAGCTCTCGGCAGAGGACGCAGCGAAGATCGTCGGCGCGGCGCTGCCGATCGCAAAAAAGGACGAGGTCAAGACCGGCAAGGCGACGATCCTGGCCACCGTTTCCGGCAATGAAACACGCGAGTATGACATCGAGATCGAAAAGACCTACTCGCCGAGCGGCAGCACGCGAAATTTGCTGCTGCACGTGACGGACGAGGAGCTTCTTACGCAGACCGGCGGCGTGGTGCAGGGAATGAGCGGCAGCGCGATTTTGCAGGATGGCAAGATCGTAGGCGCGGTGACGCACGTCCTGCTGGATGATCCGTCAAGAGGTTATGGTATTTTTATCGAAAATATGCTCTCTGCGGCGGGCCTTTCGAGTGAATAACCTACCAAGATGGAAGAACATTTGTGTTAAGATTCCGTAAAAACAACCAAGTTTTCACGCAAAAAGTTAGAAAAAGATGGTTAGATTCGACATAACTCGCTTGAAAACGCTGTCCAAATATGTTAGCTTAAAGCCATGGCAGAACGAAGACGTCACATTTTGCTGCTGAAGCTGGCCGGCTGGGTCGGCGAAAACTTGTGTGAAAAGGACGGGATGACATGGACAAGAGGATCACGGTCGTATTAGCGGACGCAAACGAGGAGTTCCGCACAGCACTGAAACAGGCATTGGAAGCAACGGGTGAGTTCGACGTAGTGGGATGCGCAGCCGACGGACTGGCTGCGGCGCAGGATCTGGCGCAGCGAAAGCCGCAGCTTCTTGTGATGGATCTTTTGCTGCCGGGACTTGACGGCTTTGGCGTGCTCGAGCAGGCGGCGAAGGACAAGGTGCAGATGAAGACAGTTGTCGTCTCGGCTCTTTATCGCGATCAGATCGTGTCGCAGGCGATGAGCCGCGGCGTATCGTTCTTCATGCCCAAGCCCTGTGAGATGACCTCGCTTTTAGACCAGATGCGCCGCGCGGTCAACGAGGGTGAGGAGAGCGAGGACGAGTCGCAGGCGCTTGAGCGCGAGGTCACGGCAGTGATCCACGAGGTCGGCGTGCCCGCGCACATCAAGGGCTATCAGTACGTGCGCGAGGCCATCGTCATCGCCGTGCAGGACATGGATGTCATCAACGCCGTGACAAAGGTGCTCTATCCCGAGGTCGCGCGCCGCTACAGCACCACGCCCTCGCGCGTCGAGCGCGCTGTGCGCCATGCGATCGAGGTCGCGTGGGACCGCGGCGACCTGGAGACGCTCCAGCGCTATTTTGGCTACACGGTATCCAACACGAAAGGAAAGCCGACCAACAGCGAGTTTATCGCCATGATCGCGGACCGCATCCGTTTACAACGGAAGATCTATAGGGTGTGAGGTGAAGTATAGGCGGTACAAGGTTTTTTGCGAGTAGTCAGGAATTTTTCAAAGCGATGAACAAGGCCAAAATACAATGAAAACGCTTTGAAAAAGCTATAAATCTTTCGCCTTAAAGCTACTAACTCCCTCAATTCATTGGGTGACAAAACCGGATGAATTGGGGGAGTTTTTTATGTTTACTAACAAAATGATTTGCCAGATTGACGAGTACATGCTCTATTGCCAAAGCAAACAGCTCAGCGAAAAGACAATGGAGAGCTATGAGCAGACACTTCATCTGTTTGAAAGATGGTGTGGAGATGAAATGCTGATTGAGAATGTAACGGAGATAACCGAGGGATTTATCCGTCGCTATATCAATGATTTGCAGACAAGAGGGAAATATATGGTGTGCTGCAATGACGGAACGAAGAAAATGAATTGCCCAGAGCGACGGAGAGATTTTCGACAGCCGGTCAGCGTGACAACGATTAAGGACTATGATAAAGTAGAGAACATTACATGGTATAAGCCGCAAGCATATCCTTATTATGCAAACAGCAGAAGCTATGTGTTGCCGTACATAGGAGTGGACAGTTATGGGAATGCGTGGCTGAGGTTAGTGTTCCACTATACTGGCGATAGTTGGATTTTCTTTAAGAAAATTACGGTGTCAGTGGACGTACAGAATTACGTAAAAGATTTTGATTATTTTGAGGTGTCACGTGATAACGGCAGCGGTGACGTTTGGGAGTATGTAGACATTAGCCCGAGCGGCACGGACATCAATATGTTAAGGGCAATCGCTGCTTCTAAAGAAACGATTGTCCGCTTCCAAAGTGATGATTATCACTATGACTTGACGGTCAAGAGCTCAGATAAGTCAGCAATTATATCAGTGCTGGATGCTTATTCGCTGCTATAGTTGATAAATTTATAGAAAGGAGAGAAGAAAAGTGGCTGACAAGGATTACTTTTGTGCGAGTGCAGGGAAAGATGTCGTAATTACAAAGAACGTGATCAAGACCGGTGGAACAGTAAGTATGGGAATTCTTGGGAAGATTGCCACATCTGCATGCAGTAATCAATTCGATTGTCCGCACAGTGAGAAATGTGATCAAACTGGAGGCTCACGTGAATTCCATCCAAAGTTGTGTGTGAAGTAAGAAATAAAGAAAGCTGCCCTCTTTTGAGAGCAGCTTTCTTTACTTTTCCTGTTTCTTTTTCATGCGGCGCTCAATGTGCTGCAATCCCCACAGGCACAGCCAGGAGGCGGCGCCGAGGAGCAGCGAGCCAAGCGCAAATTGCTTTTTCTTCATGTCGATATCCTCATGTGTCGCTTTCGCGTAAAACAACGTCTGCGGTGAAGCGCTTGCCGTCGCGCTCGACTAAGAGCTTGAGCGTTTCGCCTGCTTCATGGCGGCGGCGGACGCGAAGAAGGTCAGTGGACTTTGTCAACGCTTCGCCGTCGGCCGCTACGATAAGGTCACCCTCCTGGATGCCGGCCTCCTCACCGGGGCCGCCGGGCGTGACCTCCATGACGAGAAGCGCGCTCTCGCCATTTTCTGCCGTGACGGGAACGGTCTGCACCGAAATGCCGATCATCACCTCGCCATGTACCTCGCCGTAGGCGATCAAGTCATTGATCATATACGCAGTCGAGGCGATGGGAATGGCAAAGCCGAGGCCCTCCACGCTCGTGGTGGAGGACGAGCCCATCTTCATCGTGTTGATACCGACGACCTGACCGTACACATTGATGAGCGGGCCGCCGGAGTTGCCGTTGTTGAGCGCGGCGTTCGTCTGAATGAGCGTCATCGTCACGCCGTCGACGTACACGTCGCGGTTGATGGCGGAGACGATGCCGTCGGTCAGTGTGCCGCGCAGCTCCACGCCGAGCGGGTTGCCGATGGCGTACACCGGATCGCCGACGGTCAGCGCGTCAGAGTCGCCGAATTCCGCGGCGGGAAGGCCGCTGGCCGCGATCTTGATGACAGCGAGGTCCTTTTCTTCGTCAAGTCCCAGAAGGCACGCACGGTAATCCTCACCCGTGTCGAGCACGACGTAGCACTCCGAGCCGCCCGCGATGACGTGGGCGTTCGTGAGGATGAAGCCATCCTCGGTGAAGATGACGCCCGTGCCGACCATGGCGCTGCCGTCGCGATTGCCCGTGAGCACCGTGACGGTGGAGGGATTGACTTTCTGGTAAATTTCCTGGATCGTCAGCGCCTCGCCGTGGCTCTCGTTGTAGCGGAGCTTGACCTGATCGGTGTTGGGCAGGCGCTTGATGGTCGTTTCGCCATGCTCGCTGTTATCGTAATAATCCTCGTCATGGCGCTGCTCGAAATCATCGTCGTGATAGGAACGGTGATCGTCGAACGCGCCGCCGAGCCACAGCGCCGTGACGACGACGCTGACGATGAGCAGCCCGAGCATGCAGAAAAGGAAGATCTTAAGTCCTTTCCGCTTTTTACGCGGTGATGTATGCTTCTTCGGCTGTCCGGGCAGCGGTGTGGGCTGAATGTAGCGTTCCACGATGGGCGTGACCGGTGCTTCATAGCGCAGCACGACCTCGCGCGGCTCATTGCCCTGCCCGCTCTGGGGAATATCCTGATTCTCGTGATCCATAGTGTTTGCTTCTCCTGATGGGGACTTTACTGCGCGGTCTGCCCGCCGGCGAGCGTCACGCTGAAGGTGAACGTCGTCAGGCCGTTTTCGCTTGTGACGGCGATGTGCTCCTTGTGCTGGTCCAGAATGGTCTTGACCACGTAGAGCCCGAGGCCCACGCCGTCCTTATCCTCGGAGCGGGATTTGTCGCTCTTGTGGAAGCGCTCGAACAGCAGCGGGATCTCCTCGGCGGGGATGGTCTCGCCCTCGTTGCGAACCGAGATCAGCGCCTTGCCGTTGAGCGTCGTCACGCCGAGGTAGAGCGCCGAACCCTTGCGGGCAAATTTTGTCGCGTTTTCGAGCAGGTTGTAGATGACCTGCGTGATGAGGTCGTTGTCGCCGAGCACCATGATGCCGCTGTCGGGAATGTCGGCGTCGACATCGAGCCCGCGGTCGGTGATCTTCTTCTCCATCGAAATGAGCACGCGGCGCATGCTCTCGCACACATCGAACGGCGCCTTCGTGCGCGTCAAGTCGCGCGACTGGAGCTGCGAGACCTCAAGCATGCGGCGCACGAGACGGGAAAGCCGCCGCGCCTCGTCCGAGATGATGCGCAGGTACTCCTTTTCCTGCTCGGGCGGGATCGTGCCGTCCAGAATACCGTCGGTATAACCCGCGATGGTTGTCATCGGGGTCTTTAACTCATGGGAGACGTTCGCGATGAACTCGCGGCGCTGGCGCTCGGTCTCCTGCAGGGAGTCCGCCATGTTGTTGAAAGATTCTGCCAGCTCTGTGATCTCGGTCACGCCCTCGTAATTGTGCATGCGCACGTCGAAGTTGCCCTCGGCGAAGCGGCGCGTCGCCTCCGCCATCTCGTGGATGGGGCGCGACTGGCGCATGCTGACCCACGCGCTCACGACAAACGAAAGCAGCAGCACCGTCACCGCCGTCATGAAAAACAATCCAATAAACGTGCGCCACATCGTCGTCAGCGCCCGCGCGCCGGTCACCGCCAGCACAAAGCCGACGGTTGCGCCCTCGCTCACGATCGGCACGCCGACGACGAAGTGCGTGTCCTTATAGATGTCGCCGAGTGTGGTGCGCACGGCGTAGGTGTCATCGCTCATCGCGCCCTCGGCCACGTCCTGCGGCACGGTCAGCACGCGGTTGACGAGAGTTGTATCGGTCGTCAGCAGCAGGTTGCCGTCCGAGTTGCAGATGAGAAATTCTGCATCCGTCACGTTCGAAGCGAAGTCTGCCAGCTCACGCAGCCCTGTGAGCGAGCCGTTTTCCATGTAGGACGACACCATGTGCGACACGACCGTCGCCTTGCTCTGCATCTGCTCGCTGCGCTCATCGATGGCGTAGGAATACGTCAGCGCGAAGAACGCGCTGCCGAGCAGCGCCAGCGTCAGCATGACGACGCTTGCCGTGAGCAGAAAATTCTGCCAGTAGATCGTGCGGCAGCGGGTCTTGACCTTTTTGAGCGTCCAGCGCTTTTTCTGTGTTTTCTCTTTGCTTTCTTCCGGCATACTGAATTACTTCACTTCAAATTTATATCCGACGCCCCAGACAGTCTTGAGCGCCCACTGGTCGCTGACGTTTTCGACCTTTTCGCGGAGCCTCTTGACGTGTACGTCCACCGTGCGCGAGTCGCCAAAGTAGTCGAAGCCCCACACCTCGTCAAGCAGCTGATTGCGCGTGTAAACGCGGTTCGGCGTGGCGGCGAGGTGGTAGAGAAGCTCCAGCTCTTTGGGCGGCGTGTCGATCTTCTTGCCGTCGACGATGAGCTCATAGGAGTCGAGGTCGATGATGAGCTTGTCGAACGTGAGGCGCTTGTGCGTGTCCTCGGGGATCTCGCTGCGGCGCAGCACGGCGTTGATGCGCGCAAGCAGCTCCTTCATTTCAAAGGGCTTGACAACATAGTCGTCCGCGCCCATCTCCAGGCCGTGGATGCGGTCATTAACCTCACCCTTGGCGGTGAGCATGATGATCGGGCACTTGGACGTCTCGCGGATCTTGGCGCACACGCCCCAGCCGTCGAGCACGGGGAGCATCACGTCGAGCAGCACGAGGTCGGGCTCTTTTTCCTTGAATTCCTCCACGGCCTTGCCGCCGTCGGCGGCGATGCGGACGTCGAAGCCCTCTTTGTCGAGATACATCTTAATGAGGTTGGAAATATTATTGTCGTCCTCCACGACAAGAATATTGCGTGCCATGCTGGTTTCCTCCTTCACACAAGCGTGTGTCTTTCTTCTGTGTTATTGTTTATTATACGCAAAACTGTGCGCGTTTCCTGAACAATTTGTAAAACCGTCACGCGTCCTTTGTGACCGCGAGCTCGTTGAGCGCCGTGATGAGGCGCGAGGACGAGCGGAGGCGAGAGAGCAGCGTGCTCCAATCTGCCTGCACGGCGGTGTCAGCGCCGAGATAGGCGATGCAGCCGCCGGAGCGGGCCTGACGCGCGATGCTGCTCGCGGCCTGCGCCGCGGTGGGAAGACCGCCGCTGTAATCCAGGTCAAAGTCAATGGGGCAGTAGCCCGCGGCGCGCACGGCGCGCAGCGTCTTGTCCGACGCGCCGTAGAGGGCGACAAGCCGCGTCTTTTCATTGCACGCGGCCCAGAGCGCGCTGTTTGCGCGCTCAATCGCGCTGAGAGTGCGCGCGCTGCCGCCGGAAGCGTCGATGCGCAGCGCGGCGGCGTTGCCGCTGATGACGACACGGCGCAGCAGATCGCCGAGCGAGGAAAGCTGCTCTTCCGAGAAGAGAAACGTCGCCGTCGCGTTGTCGCTTACGAGCGTGTCGAGCAGGGCGTTTGCGCTCTCTTCGTCCGTCACACGCAGCGCGAGACAGACAAGGTCGCGGTCGCCGTCGGTGTTCTGATCCGGCGTGTTGCCGGGATCGTTCGAGTCGCTGTGCGTCTTCATGTATTCGTTGTAGCGCTGCTCCATGGACATGGCCGCGGCGTCGATGAACTTCGCGTCCGAGAGCACGACCGTGTCGCTTTTGACGCGAACCAAATAGCCGTAGGTCACGCGCGTGTAGCTGTAGTCGAGCGAGAAAAACTGCGTCAAAAGGTCGAGCGGCAGGAACACAACATCGCTGCGCACGATGGCCGGACCGCTGTACTGGCGGTCATTCTGGTCAGCAACGGTGCCAGCGGCGAAGTTGAACGTCAGCGCACTGCCCTGCCGGTAGACAACGGCAGTGCTCTTGTCGCGGCTGCGGGAGTAGAAAAGGCCCAAGTCCGTGCCGGTGATGACCGTGGAGGGGACATACAGCCGCCCACCCGACCAGAACGGCATCGTCTCATCGCTCAGATCGGGCAAAAGTTGGTCGTTGACGGCGGTGAAATAGACAGTCGTCTCGGCCCTCGTTTCGCTGGGGGTGAGGGAGAAGACCATCAGCAATACAAGCAGCAGACACAAAAAACGCTTGCTCTTCATTTCTCCCGCCTCCTTGCGTGTTTTATCTTGGTATTATAGCAATATTTCCGCCGCTTTGCAATATCCGCGATGCCTCAGCCGTCATAATAGCCGACGGTGGTGTTCGAAAAATAGTGCTGCACGATTTCCTCGGCGGAAAGGCCCTGCTTGGCGAGAATATTCGCTCCATATTGGCTCATGCCGACGCCGTGGCCGTAGCCCGTGACGTGGAAGGTAAAGGCATTGTCCTTGCATTCCACGGTGAACGACGGCGAGCGCAGCGAGAGAATCGTGCGCAGGTCATTGCCGCGCAGCTTGACGCCGCCGACCGTGACGGAGGCGACATAGTCCGAGTCGTTTCGCACGATATCGCGGATCCATCCCTCGGGGCTGCCGGAGAGGTCGGCGTCCGGCTTGGCGGCAAGGATGAGAGACTTGAATTCCGCCGCCGTGAACGTTGCGACCGAGTAGTAGTTCGGTACGAGCTCTTCCGTCTCGGGGCTATCGACCTTTTGGAGATACGGCAGGTCGTTCATCCACACGTCGCCCGCGCCCTGCGTGCTGCCGTCGGCGGACGAGAAGAACACGGCGAGGATGGGCGCGCCGTCGTACAAAATGACCTCGCCGTCCGTTTCGCTCACGGCGCGTGCGAGCTTTTCCTCGTAGTAGACAGCCATGCTGCCCCAGTTGGCCGCAGCCTGCTCGGCGCTCAAATACGCCTTGCAGCAGGTGTGATCGTCGCAGGCGTCGGCGTCAGGGTGGTTCGCGCTGCCGCCGCCGCGGATGCGATAGAGCGTGTAGGTGCGCGCGGCGATGGCCTGCGCCTTGAGAGCCTCCTCCTCAAACGAGGCGGGCATTTCCGCGCGCAGCACGCCGAGAAGGTATGTGCCCATGTCCATCTCCTGGACCTCGCCCTGAATTTGGACGCGCAGCGTTTTTGCGCTGTCGCGCTCGCCGGGGGCGGCGATCTCACCGCTCGGCAGGGGAGATTCCGAGCCGTCCTGTATGTTCGGCGTGTCGTCAAAGCGGCCTGCCGCCGCCCAGGCGAGGATCCAGATGAGGCCGATCAATAATATCGTGATGCGAAGAAGCTGTTTCAAGGCGTGTTCCTCCCTGCGGCCCGCGGCCGCGATGCTTAAGTGACAGTGTTTTTATCAGTGTATGACCGACTTGTCCGCAAAATGATTCATGGACAAACGGGGATGAGTGTGCTATCATCAATAAATAGATGTTTTCCGGCGCTGTGCGCCGTATTCCGGAAAAAGAAAGGGTTCGGTTTTGTGAAAATTCTTCATTGGCTTTTGCTGGTGCTTTTTTCTGCGGCAGCAGCGCTTGCACGCCTTCGCCTGCTGGCAGTCGGCTTTGACGCGGACGGACTTCCTGTTCCGATGGACTTAAACGCCATGGCGCTGCCCGCGGTGCTCATCGTTGCGGCGGTCATAGCGCTCATCATGGCGCAGCGCTATCCCGCTCAGCGCGAGCTGTGCGGCAGCATGGACCTCTACTTCGCCTTTGACCGCTCGACGCTTGCGGTCATGCTGATGGTGCTCGGCGGCTTTGCCCTCATCGGTTCGGCAGTGTGCTCGTTGGTGTTCTCGCTCCGTACGACGGTCACGATGATCCTGTCCGTCTTTCTGGCGGTGGGAGCGGCATGCCTGCTGTACGCCACGACCGCGCTGCGCCGCAAGGCGGAGTTCCCCGGCATCGCGCTGCTTGTGCCCGTGTGCGCGATGGTGCTTGCGCTGATCCTCTTCTACCGCGATCACGCGGCGGACCCCGTCCTGCGCCACTACTATGTCGAAACGCTGGCGCTCGCAGCGCTGACAGTGCTGCTGCTTGAGTTTGCGGCCTTTGCGTTCCGCGGCGGCGCGCCGCGGCTGCTGATGCCCGCGAGCACGATGAGCGTCATCCTTTGCGCGGCGGCCTTGGCCGCGCGCCCGACGCTTGCCGAGATCCTCTTCTACGCCGGCGGCGCGTGCATCGCGCTCTACGGCTTCATCGCCGTGCCCGACGGGCCGCTGATGTTCACCACGGCGTTGTTTCTGCTGACTTTCAAATGGTTTTCCGAAAACCGCCGCCGGGCGTGGTTGTGGATGGGTATTGCCATGGCGCTGATGGCTTACAGCAAATACCACGGCGCGCTGGTGGTTCTTTTCGCGCTGGCCGCCAACCCGCGGCAGCTGCTGCGTCCTGCCCTGTATTCAAGCGGCGCGGTGGCGCTGCTGCTGCTCGTGCCGCACCTCGTGTGGCAGTACGAGCACGACTGGGCGTCGTTCGCCTACCACCTTTCGGGCCGCAACTCGGTCTTCAGACCCGGCTACGTCGTCGAATTCCTGGCCAACGTGCTGGTGGTCTACGCCGTGCTTTACGGTTTCAAAACGATGCTGCCGAATGTCCCGTTCCGCCTCGGCTTTCCCAACGGCCTGATGAGTGAGAGCATGGTGATCCGGTTTTCGGTCGGCTATCT
>OLQV01001854.1_pt1 | contig 15117 bp, 8 predicted proteins | sample 1672371 | NCBI WGS metagenome assembly OLQV01 (sample SAMEA3136676, study PRJEB25190) | human gut metagenome
CATCTACTACAAAACTAAAGTCAAAACTTTGATTCATCATACTACTAGGATTATCGCCCATAGCCCCATCTATATAGATATATAAAGTATAAGTAGATAGAGATGTAGTTAAACTACCATCACTAGTAGATAAAGTAAGTAAACTAATTGTATCCCCTGCTTTACTAGTAGAAAAGTTACCACTCTTAACACTAGTACCACTAGCATTAACTAAGTTATACTTAAAACTGCTATGATTTAAACCACTATCTATAGAATTAATCTTTAACTTAAAGTCTACTGTAACCGTATCACTAACAGTATCCTTTAACTTAATCTTAATATCCTTCTTAACTACGTTTTTACCCCCACTAGTATAACTAGCAACAGGCATTAAGTTAGCACCAGTTATATCAGTACCATCATCTAATTGTACTACCGCTCCCTCTACGGTAAAACTAATATCTGTATTAGTAGTACCATTCCATATAAAGTAACCAAAACTAACACCTATTCCAGTAATAATAACCGCAAGTAATATTGATACAATTGCAAGTTTCTTATTAGTCTTTTCCATCTTACCTCTCCTATCTTACAACCTTAGTATAACATATTATTTTTTATTTGAAAAGCCCTTTATATTTTACAAATAAAAATATAGAAAGGTAGTGACTAATAATAATGAAAAATGAAATAATACTATTTAAAAACCAAAACGTAAAACTAGAAGTAAATATGAAAGATGAAACAGTATGGCTATCAATAGAACAGATGGCCAAACTATTTGATAGAGATAGAACCGTTATTACAAGACATATCAATAACATATTTAAAGATAATGAACTAGATAAAATCAAGTATGTGTAAAATTTGCACATACCACTAAACACGGTTCTATCGCAAATAAAACTCAAACTAGAAAACTAGACTATTACAAGACATATCCAAAATATCTATAAGGATGAAGAATTAGATGAAAATTCAGTATGCTCATATTTTGAGCATACTGCAAAAGATGGAAAAAAATATAATGTTCAATTTTACAATTTAGATATGATTATCTCTGTAGTATATTTTTTTTACTCACTAGCCCCTTCCACTTTATCACTCTTCCCATATATGCTTACCCTCTCATTTTCATCAATATACATAAGAAGAATATCCCCAAACTCCCTATATCCATTCATCCTTGCTTCCCTATAAAGCCACTTTCTATCCCTCTTACACCTCTCCAAATTCTCCTCTATAACCTCTCCATTAATAACCAAACAAGTCATTATGGATATAAAAAGACCTATTAAAAGTAAATAGGTTTTTTTGGGGCCCTGTCGGGGGTAATAATAGAGAAAAAAGTAGGATATATATATTACCTACTATATTTTTTAGAGTAAAGAGTAGTTATATATAGTTCCTACATTTTATTATTGCCCCTTCTTTATATGGCATCAGGGCTATTCCAGATATATTAAATTACATATAATATATATATTAACTTAGAATATAGGGATTAGAAGAAGTTCCATCTCCGTCAGTTATACTAGTAATAGAGGTTAAATAGAAGACAGGACGGACTGACATAGTATTAGTAACCTTATTATAACTATTATAAACATAACCCGCTGATCCAAGGAAAAAAGCACGTTCAGAACTACTTGATAATACAGACATTAGCCATTCATCTTTACTACTAAAAAGCCAATCACTTGATTTACATTTTCCATCATAATTATATAAGTATGTGCTTCCTGATGAACAACTATTTCCCGCTGCATATCCATAGTCACTCGGATACATTAGACCCACTTTCCCTTTCCAAGAAAGAGGTCTCGATTTATCAGTACCATAAGTTACTGTCCCTCTTTCTTTACTATACATAACCATTGAATTTACTTGTGAAGTGTCCCAACCTCCCAAATAAAAAATACTTTCATTTACATATTTCTGTGAAATATTACTTAAAGCATAAGTATTAGCAGTATTAAATAAATCACTGTTTAATAATTTCATTAAACTGCTACCATTAACTGTACTATCACTAAATCTACCATTTGTTGGAGGTGCCCATATATTAGTACCATCACTATTCCAAGCAAAAGTTGTACTACTATTTGTAAAATCCGTTGCCTTTATCACTTTTATCCTATTTGCGTTCTCATTTTCTTCATAAATACTCCCTATTATTCTATATAAATGCTTATCAGGGCAAGTACTACCACCTTCCATATCTAAACATATATAATTATTAGGATTAGGTCCATAATACCTATAATCAGTTACAGCTTTTATCTGACTACCCGTAGCACTACTTCCACTAGAAATAGCACTATGACTAACTTTATATACGCCACTACCACTATCTCCTGTTGTATTATCATTTAAAGAGTTAACAAGTTCTACTGCATTAGTACCTGATTTTAATACTACATCTTTATTATACTTATATCTTTTACCATTATTATCTTCTAAGACATATAAAACTTTATTAGAAACATTTTCTTTCATATTGCTTGTGTTACTAGGTTTTACTAATACTATCTTACAACCACTACCATTATCCTTACAGGTAACAATATCTTTTAAATTAGTAACAGAATCAGGCTTCAAAGTAACACTACTAGTATCTATACTAGGCTCAGTACTAGCTTTAACAGTAGATGTTATTCTTGCGTATCCATTACCAGAGTGGCCTGTTACTGTACTACCACTATTATCAGTAAATGAAGTATTACCAGCAATGGTGGCGGCATTAGTTAAATAATAACTACTATTAAGTTTTACTCCCGTTGGATAATTAGAGGCCGTACTTGATGTATATACGTACCCAGAACCACCTGCACCTCCACTAGTATCAGAACCAGAATTAGAAGTTGGAATATTTTGACTACCATTAGTAGTACCACCTCCGTACCAGCCACCTCCGCCTCCTCCTCCATCATTAGGCGTATTAGCTCCAAAACCAAAAACTCCTCCTGTACCAGTACCAGTTTGTGTAGCCAAAGTTGACATACCACTAGAAGCTCCTCCACTAGTACCACCACCATAACCAGGTTTATCTCCAGAATCTTCTCCTCCACCGCCACCGCCACCAGCAACGATTACTCTAGAGTAGAGACTATCTTCTTTAAGTCTAATATCAGAAGCACCTCCTCCTCCATTAGCAGGTTCACCCGTAGAAGAACCGTAAGCAGTTCCTCCTCCATTAAAGCCACCCTCAGCAAGACCACTACCAATACTTTTTCCCATACCACCCACATATATAAATACATTAGTGTTACTAGTTAAAGTAAGCGTACCATAACTATATCCACCCATACCTCCATTAGCTGTATCTAGACTAGAATTATTTTGTTTACCTCCTCCTTGAGCCCCCCATACTTCTAACTTATGAGTGCCAGCCTTAAGAGTAGCCGTTTGTACGGCACCTGTATAACTATAATTTGTTGTCGTAGTTTTAGTTTTTCCAGCATCCTCACTAGGCTCTCCCCCTGTATCAAAAGTTTCTGTTATAAGTGTCTTGCCTTCCGTTAAACCTAGTTCATTACTGTCTGAGCCTGCTACACCTATATTTAAAGTAATATCACTACTAGAATTATTTATTATAATAATCTCTACTGGTAACTTAGAACCATTAGTAATACTACCACTAGTAGCGTTAATGCTCTTATCTATCTTAGCTATGGTAATATCGTCACTCTTAACACTAGGAGATACCATTTCATAGAATACCCCATAATAAACACTACCTCCAGTATCATTATTTACATTAACCATTACACTGGTATTATCTCCTGCACTTACCGTTATTTTCTTATACTCAAATATTTTAAGAGTAGTTTCTATATCACTAGCTGCTTTCATTGTAAATATATCTTTACTAGTAGTCTTTTCTAAAGAAAATAACGCAAAGGAAGAATACATACATAGTGATAAAATACCCACTATAATAATTATAAGTAAATAACTCTCCTTTAAAGGAATTCTAACCCTTTTATCCACACTTCCATCTCCCTTTTCCTTCATATATAAAAAGATATAACAAACTAAAGTACCCGTGTACCAATACCGTTATATCTTCTAATACAATTACTAACTCTATTATATATTAGTGAATTTAAAAAATGCAACCCCATTAAAATTTGCACTTTTGCCAAACACTTGTTTTAAGTTGTAAACATTATTTTTTTGAATTATTTTACACTTTAACATAAGGATGCACCTATCTTTCTCTAATCTACATCAATTTTAACAAATTTTTATATATTTTTCAAGAATTTTATTGATATTTCATAAAAAAAATGATATATTATAAATGAAAGGAAAAGTTAGCGTTCGCTAAGACTACCTTCAAAATTAATTGAGTAAGTAAGTCCTAGTTACTATGTAGCTAGGACTTTATTTATTTGAAAAGTATCAAACAAAGGTAAGATAACTTTACAAGTGAGAAATATAATTTATAGAAATATAATTTAAGTATTCTACTCATAAATTATCACCCCTTCCTAGCCCTAATCAAGGCAAAGAAGGTAGTCTTAACTACTAACTAAATTTTCCTATATACATATTAAAATATACATTTATATAATTACTTTTATTAAAATATAGCGTTACCAAATAACGCCTTTTTCTTCTATCTACCCTACATACATTTACTGTCCTTTCTACTCACTAACCCCTTCCACTTTATCACTCTTCCCATATATACTAACCCTCTCATTCTCATCCATATACATAAGAAGAATATCCCCAAACTCCCTATATCCATTCATCTTTGCTTCCCTATAAAGCCACTTTCTATCCCTCTTACACCTCTCCAAATTCTCCTCTATAACCTCTCCATTAATAACCAAACAAGTGCAATAACCACTACCCACTACCCTATCCAAATAATCCCCCTTACTAAGAGGCCTCTTCTCTTCCTTAGCCAAAAAACTAATCTTCCCACTAGTTTCCATTACCGCATAATTAACCTCTCTCAAATCAAAATACCCATTAACCCTTGCTTCACTCAAAAGCTCTGTAATATCAATCTTACACCTCTTTAAACCACTAGAAATAATACTCCCCTTATCAATCAAAATAACACTCTTCCCATTAAAAATCCTTCTAAAACAATTGCTCCTCATATTAATAAAAGAAATACCCCTATCAATAATACAATATAAACCCAAACAAAGCACACCCGCTAGTAAATTCTTCTCAATATCAAGAGAAATATCCGCTGCTACACTACCAATCGTAATACCAATAATATAATCAAACATATTCATCTGGGCAATCTGCTTATTACCCATCCACTTACATAAAATAAACAAAATAAACAAAATAACCAAAGTCCTCAAAAAAATATTACCAATCGTCATCATAATCACCATTTTTAGTATAATAATTTTACCCAAAACTATACAAAAAAGAGACTAAATCCTTTCCATAAGTCTCTTAATCTCTTCTTCTTCCTTAGCAAGATCCATTCTCTCTTTTTCAACTACAGCACTCGGTGCCTTATTCACATAATTCTCATTACTAAGAAGCTTCTTTCTTCTCTCTATGCTCCCCTTAAGCCTCTCTATTAAAGCCTTAGCACTCTCTATCTCCTCTTCCTTGCTCTTGCTAGTATCAAACAAATACTTGATAGAAAAATCATAAAGCCCAATCTCAATACCATCTCCATCCTTAGCACTCTCACTAACCAAAGCGTCATCACTAACTTTAAGCATTCTCAAAATAATATCCCTATGTTCTCCCTTAAAAAATACCAAACTATCCTTCGGAATGCCTCTTTCTTGCTTAACATTACGCACCTTAGAAATAAACTCTGTAACCCTATCAAAGTCGCTCGCAAAATCCATATCCCTGTCATATACAGGATAACTATCAATCATAATACTCTCCTTATCCCTAAAAGGCATAGCACCATAAATCTCCTCTGTAACATAAGGCATAAACGGATGAAGCATCTTAATAATGTCCATAAGCACTCTATATAAAACACTCTTCGTTGTATCATTCATATTACCCTTACTAAACTCAATATACCAGTCGCAGAAATCATCCCAAATAAACGCATAAAGCGTACTACCAACCACATTAAAATCATAACTATCCAAATGTTTCCTAACATTAAGAATAACCCTATTAAGCTTACCAAGTATCCACTTATCACTATCACTAAGATTATTAAAAGTATAACTGTTCCTTGTCAAATCCCCAATATTCATAAAAACAAACCTACTAGCATTCCATAACTTATTAACAAAGTTCCAAGTAGAAGCCACCTTCTCCTCATCATACCTTAGATCCATACCACTAGCACTATTTGTAGTAAGAAAGAACCTCAAACTATCACAGCCGTACTTATCAATAACATCCATTGGGTCCACCCCATTACCCAAACTCTTACTCATTTTCCTACCAATCTTATCCCTAATAAGCCCGTGAATTAGACAATCCCTAAACGGTCTCTTACCCGTAAAATGAAGACCCTGAAAAGTCATCCTATTAACCCAAAACGGAATAATATCATAACCCGTAACAAGTACATCATTAGGATAATACCTCTTAAACATCTCCGCATCATCAGGAAAACCAAGAGTTGAAAAAGGCCATAAAGCACTACTAAACCAAGTATCAAGCACATCACTATCCTGTACCCAGCCCTCTCCAAGAGGAGCATCTATGCCAACATAAACCTCATCCCCTCTGTACCAAGCCGGAATACGATGACCCCACCAAAGCTGCCTACTAATACACCAATCATAAGTAATCTCCATCCAGTGATTCATAATCTTCTCATACCTCTCAGGAACAAAATTAACCTTCGTATCCACATTCTTTTGGTTCTCTAAAACCCTGTCCGCAAGTTCCCTCATCTTAACAAACCATTGCTTAGACAAATAAGGCTCAACTAAAGCATCACTTCTCTCACTAAACGGTGCACTATGAGTAATATTCTCCACTTCAAGAAGTAAGCCATCTTTTTCCAAATCACGAATAAGTTCCTCACGGCATATAAACCTGTCCATCCCCTCATACTTACCACAATGCTCGTTCATAGAACCATCAGGATTAATAACAATAACCCTCTCTAAATTATGCCTATTACCAACCTCAAAGTCATTAGGATCGTGAGCCGGAGTAATCTTAACAACCCCTGTACCAAATTCCGGATCAGCATGCTCATCACCAACAATGGGAATAAGTTTGCCCAAAATAGGAAGAACTACCCTCTTACCAATAAACTTACTGTACCTACTATCATTAGGATTAACCGCAACTCCCGTATCCCCAAATAAAGTCTCCGGTCTTGTCGTTGCTACCTCTAAATACTCACTATCACTACCCTCTAACATATACTTAATATGATAGAAAGCTCCCTCTATGTCCTTATAAATAACCTCTTCATTAGATAAAGCCGTCATCTGTACAGGATCCCAGTTAATAATCCTCTCTCCCCTATAAATAAGACCCTCATTATAAAGCCTAACAAAAACATCTCTAACAGCCCTTGATAAACCATCATCAAGTGTAAACCTCTCCTTAGAATAATCCAAACTAAGACCCATCTTCGCCCATTGTTTATGAATATTATCCGCATACTCATCTTTCCAAGCCCAAGCATGTTCTAACCACTCTTCTCTAGAAATATCACGCGGATTAATACCCATTTCTCTAAGCTTCTTATCAACCTTAGCTTGCGTTGCAATACCAGCGTGGTCCATACCAGGTACCCATAAAGCATCATACCCATCCATTCTCTTATACCTAATCAAAATATCCTGAATAGACGTATCCCAAGCATGCCCCAAATGAAGTTTACCCGTAACATTAGGAGGTGGAATAACGATGCAATAAGGTTCTTTACTCATATCGCCACTCTTAAAAAAATCCCCCTCTAACCACTTTTCATACTTATCACTTTCTACCAATTTATGATCATATTTCTTTTCTAACATAATATCAATCCTTCCTATTGCCTAAATAACAATTATATATCTGCTACTTTCAAATATTCTTTTATCATTACATTTGTCCCCAATCAAGATACAATCCAAATTTATACGCTCTAAACATCACCACCACCGCCTTATGGGTCAATGTTATCATAAGTAAGTTACGTTGTCAATACATAAATTAACAAAATTACAAATTCTCTTTCCAATTTCAATGCTATATTACTTAATAATAAATTAATTATATATTTTTGCCCTACAGGTTCCCCGTAAAAATAACCTCCCCCATCACCAACCCTCTTTTCTTTATATATAAAAAAGCCCCTCCATATAAAGGACGAACTTTGCCGTGGTACCACCTTATTTCATAACTAACCAGCTACCTCTTTTCTCCCTTAACGTGGAAAACCGTTTAGCTCCAAAGCAACCTTCGTAAATAGTTCCCATTAACTTCCACCAACCGTTAACTCTCTATAAGGCACTTACTTACTACTCCTCTTCTTCATAGCCATTATACCAAAACTTTTCTATTCAAATAATTAGATAAGACCCCTGCAATCTGCTTCATAAAAGCTTCCACATTCTTATCACTAAAGGTCAAACTATTAAGAATCTTACCAATATAATTCTCATTAATAAGAACCTCATAACTGTACCTGTAATTAAGAGCAAATATACTAGACAAAACCACTAAAACCTCATCCGCATTATTATCCGCTAGCCTAATATCCACTTCCTCAAAGCCCCTAAATTTCTCATATACACCCCCACTAGGGTAACTATCAATTCTCGTATCAATATAAGGATAATTAATAACCATCCTAAAACTATCAATCTTGTGAGCATCCTTAATAACCTTACAATAACTCTTCATCTTATTATCAATATTACTAGGAAGACCAATCTTATTATGAGCATAAATAGCCACCTTAATAAAATTATCATATTTAGTATCAGGAGTAATCCTTCTAAGAAGACCACCCTCAAAAAGAATCTCTATACTCTTCATCGAATAATCATTAGACATATCCTCAACCATATAATAATTCGTACCAGTATCAAAGCCACCAATATCGTGAAATAGGGCAATAAGTTCGCAGACCACAATCTCTTCTTCATTAAAAATATCCAAACTACTAGCAATATCCCTCGCTAAATCCATAGATTTAAGACTGTGGAAATATCTAGCCTTAACATTCATATTATTCATATCAAATTTTTTAACATACATCTCAAAATACTTCAATAATCTACTACTCTTCATATCACTTCGCCCCTTAATGAACTTCTTTAATTAAGTATATAATAAAATTAACAATTTGTAAATAAAAATTCGTAAAAAATTTTCAAAATTTCATACATTCATTACAATTTAAGAGGGCACTATCGTGGGCAAGGATATAGATTATAAATAATAACAAACTATTCCTCACTATCTAAAAGCCAGCTAATAATATTCCTAACCTTAATACCATTATAATCATTATTAATACTCTTATCCATAGATAAAATAATCTTTTCATAATTATCCGGTATATTTTCTAAACTTCTTATTTCCCTAGCTCTCACATCTTCATCACTAATTGATTGTGCCACTTGATAATACCTTATTGTATGCGGATTTTCAGCAACAAAATCAACTTCATAATCCCCAATTTTACCAATATTAACTCTATAGCCCCTTCTTAAAAGTTCTAAGTAAACAATATTTTCGAGAAGATGACCCTCATTTATATTTCTAAAACCAAGAATAATATTTCTTATACCACTATCCGAAACATAATATTTCCCTAAAGTCTTTAATAAAGATTTACTCTTAACATCTGTTCTATCAGCCTTATAAATAATATATGACTTTTCAAGCATATTCAAATAATTATCTATAGTTTGATGATTAGACTTCTGAACCACTTTATTACTATTTAAATAATCACTAATTTTATTTGAAGATATTGGACTACCCACATTATTAAATAAATACTTAATAATATTTTCAAGTAATGCCACATCTTTTATATTATTTCTATCTATTATATCCTTTTTTACAATAGTATTATATATATCATTTAAATAAGATAAAATAAGTTCATCATTTCCCTTAATTAACGTAATAGCCGGAAGTCCACCATATTTTAAATACTCATTAAACTTTTCTTCCAAATTATTCTCATCATAATTATTAAATACTAAAAATTCTTTAAAAGATAAAGGATACATCTTTATTTCAATATATCTTCCTGATAAAAGAGTAGAAAGTTCACTCGATAATAAATAAGCATTAGAACCCGTTATATATATATCCATATTAAAATCAACTTTAAAAGAATTAATAGCCTTTTCCCAAGAACTAACACTTTGAATTTCATCAAGTAATAAATATATCTTATCATCTTTAACTTTATCTTCTATATACTTGTATAAATCCTTATAATCCTTTATATCATCATACTTAGCAGACTCAAAATTAATATGAACTATATTTTCTTCTTTTACCCCATTTGCAAGTAAATAATCTCTAAACATTAATAATAATGTTGATTTCCCACTTCTTCTTACACCAGTTATAACTTTTATAAAATCCGTATCTTTAGCATCAATCATTTTCTTTAAATACTTTTCTCTAATTATCATATTTTTCATCTCCAATTACATATTAACACAAAATAGTTAAAATGTAAAGTTTTGCAAGTGCATTTGCAAAACTTTTTATTTTTACAATTTTTGCAAACAAAAAAAGAAAAGAAATATTATCCCTGACACTTCGGACAATAATACGTTCCTCTTCCTCCAACCACTATCTTCTCAATAACACATCCGCACTTTGGACACTTCTCCCCATCCCTATTATGAACAGAAAGTTCATTCTGAAACAACCCGTGTACTCCATCTACCGAAGAATAACTCCTTATCGTGCTACCACCCTCTTCAATAGCCTTACTAAGAATAATCCTACTATTACAAATAATATCCCCAATCTCCTTTAAAGACAAAGTCCCGGCACTCTTTAACGGATTAATACCACTCATAAATAAAATCTCATTAGCATAAATATTCCCAATTCCGGCAATAATACTCTGGTCAAGTAACACCGTCTTAATCGGCACTCTCTTACCCCTAAACTTCTCCACTAAATAATTAACATCCATACCCTCATCAAAAGGCTCTAATCCCAAAAGAGGAAGAGGCCCCTTCTTATAAATATCATCCTTTTCAATAAGAAGCATCTTTCCAAATTTCCTCGTATCATCATACCTAAAAGAAACATCACCCAAATCAAAGATAACATGCTCGTGCTTACTCCGAGCTACATTCCTATCCCTAAAGAAGAACTTACCCTCCATTCTAAGATGACTAAATAAATAATAATCATCCAAAACAAACATAAGCCACTTCCCTCTTCTCATAATATCCCGAATAACCTGCCCCCTAATTTCCTCTTTAAACTTACTAGGACTAGGATACTCAATAATACCATTATAAAAAATACTAACTCCCTCTATCCTTTTACCAACTAATCTTGGCAAAAGACTCCTTCTAACAGTCTCAACTTCTGGTAATTCAGGCATCACAATCACCTCTACTTCTTTCTATATAATATATACCCTACTTCGCCTCATACCAATTCTTTCCATAATTAATATCAACCCTTAAAGGAACACTAAGCTTATACACATTCTCCATTTCCTCTCTAATAATACCCGTAACCACTTCTATCTCACTACAAAGAACATTAAAAATAAGCTCATCGTGGACTTGCAAAAGCATCTTACTCCTAATACCCTCTTCTCTAAATCTCCTGTCAATATTAATCATAGCCATCTTCAAAATATCGGCCGCACTACCCTGCACCTTCGTATTAAGAGCAATCCTCTCACCCATACTCCTAATCATCCGGTTGCTACTACTAAGTTCCGTAATAACCCTCTTTCTGTTCATAATCGTCTTCACATAACCAAGCCGATATGCATCCTCAATTTCCCTATTCATATATTCCTTTATACCAGGGTAAGTTTCAAAATACCTTTTCATAAAGTCTTTAGCTTCGCTGATACTAATACCCAAATCTTCCGATAACCCATAGCTACTAATACCATATAAAATTCCAAAATTAACAGCCTTAGCAACCCTTCTCTTACTCTTGTCCACTTCATCTTTGCTAATACCAAAAATATCCTCAGCTGTCTTACTATGAATATCCATATCATTCTTAAAAGCATCCATTAAAGCATCTACCTTTGCAAAATGCGTAAATACCCTAAGTTCTATTTGCGAATAATCGGAAGAAAGAATAACACTATTATCTTCAGCTACAAAAGCCTTTCTAATAAGTCTTCCATATTCACTTTTAATAGGAATATTCTGTAAATTAGGTTCTACGGAACTAAGTCTGCCCGTTCTTGTTAAAGTCTGAGTATAAATAGTATGAATTTTACCATCCTCACTAATTAAATTAGATAATCCCTCTAAATAAGTAGAATAAAGTTTAGATAATAATCTATGTTCAAGTATCAATCTAACTATTTCATAATCATCACTAAGTTTACTTAATACACTAATATCCGTAACATATCCACTCTTGTTCTTTTTTCCGTGGGGAAGCCCTAACTTTTCAAATAAAACATCTCCCACTTGCTTAGGTGAAGAAAGATTAAACTCACATCCAGCTAGGTTGTAAATATTACTAGCAAGAACACCGATCTTATCACTAATCTCCTTCTTCATATCACTTAATATACTATCATCCACTCTAATACCCTCAAGTTCCATACTAGCAAGAACTCTCGATAAAGGAGCCTCTACATTACTATATAACTCATATACATCACTTTCTTTAAGATTATCCATAAGACCATTTTTAGCCTTAAATATAAAACTAGCCTTTTCACTAACAATAGATATAGTTTCTTCATCACTGAAATTATTCTTGGCTCGCGTTAGCGGAATATCATAATCTAAACTATTAGCAAGAACTGCCACATCATCCTTAACATTATAGTTAAGTAAGTAGGCCGCAAGTGATATATCAAACACATTTTCTGGAAGGACATATCCCCTTTTATATAGAAGAACATACATTTTTTTATAGTCGTAAACTGCATCTATGTAAGGAATAATATCATTAAAGCCATCTAGGTTTTCACCCCTATATACATAATTACATTTATCATTATAAATTCCAATATGAGTAATATTAGCCCTATGATAATTAGTACAATCTGTCTCAATATATAAACTGCACCAACTACTTACCTTAACATCACAAAGACTATTAACAACCACAACCGGAATATCATTCTTACGCTTCTCATTCACAGCCCCATCCAACTTCTTCAAAAGAGAATAAAATTCAAGTTTACGATACATCGTAGATAATCCTTCTACATCTACTAGATTATACTTAATCACTTCAAAATCCCTATCAATCGGCACATCCTTATATATTGTCGCTAGCTCATAACTAAAATAAGCATCCTCTTTTCCATTTATAAGTTTTTCCCTAAGGGCCCCTTTAATATTATCAATATTTTCATAAATATTATCCAAAGTCTTGTACTCTTTTAGTAGTTTTAAAGCCCCTACTTCTCCTATTCCTTTTACTCCCTTAATATTATCAGAAGGATCTCCCATTAAGGCCTTTAAATCTATCATTCTAATAGGTTCTATTCCATATTTATCCATAAAAGTCTCTCTGTTCATAAGAATAGAATCCTTTGTTTTTAACTGTTTAACTACTACTTTATCACTAATAAGTTGTAATAAATCTTTATCACTACTAACAATAACAGCTTCCATATCAGTAGTATTATCTACCATTTTAGCAAATGTCCCTATTATATCATCAGCTTCATATCCAGCACATTCTATATATTTAATACCCATATAAGTAAGAATTTCTTTAGCAACAGGAAATTGCTGTAATAATTCTTCAGGTGGTTTATCCCTTTCTCCTTTATAGTCTTTAAACTTTTCGTGTCTAAAAGTCTTTCCTACATCAAATGCAACCATTATATATTCTGGTTTTTCCTCTGCTACTACCTTATTTATCATATTAACTAAACTATAAATAGCATTGGTTGGAAAGCCATCCTTAGTTCTCATAAAACCATCATTATGACTAGTAGCATAATACCCCCTAAATAATAAATTATTGCCATCTACAAGTACTACTTTTTTCATATTTATTTATCTCTCTTTCTTTAACATATCTAAAATAATTATAACATCTATCCCCTTATAAGTAAAGAAAAAAACAAAGAAACATTAAACGTATCTTTGTATTATTATTTAGTAATCTGATAGGGATTAGAAGAAGTTCCATCTCCGCTAGTTATACTAGTAGCAGAAGATAAGTAAAAGGTAGGACTGACATATAAGGTATTGTTACTGCCCATGCCGTTGTCGATTATTCCAGCATTATCAATGTAAAACACAGTACCACCACTGCGTGAAACCGGCATCATTAACCAATAATAATTACTATCATTTAGAGACCAAGCTTTATTACTACATTCTCCCATATAATCATTTAACCCTGTTCCTGTCGTACACTCATTTCCTGACATATATCCATAATCACTTGGATACATTAATCCTACATAACCATCCCAATAAAGCGGTCTATTCGTATCATACCTATTAATTCCCCTTTCATAATTATAAAATTGATTAGTCATCACCCCTTCTTTATAAAGACCCCCTAAATAATACCTACTTGTAGTTATATAACTCTTAGCCTTATCACTTAATTCATTAGTAAAATCAACATTTGTTGCTGTCGTACTTTCATTATAGTAACTACCACTGGTTCCATTCCACCAGGCACCACTATTTAAAAGTTTCATTAATTGACTACCACTTGTTAAACTATTACTATAATTTCCATTAGTTGGTGTTGCCCATATATTACTATAACTACCGCTAGAAGTGTAGTCCCAACTAAATTCATTTGTTATCCCATCTGTTAATGGCGTTGCCATTATTACTTTTAATCTATTAGCATCCTCTAATTCTTCATATATACTTCCTATTATTCTATATAAATGTTTATCAGGACAAGTACTACTATCTTCCATATCTAAACATATATAGTTATTAGGGCTAGAACCATAATATCTATAATCAGTTACAGCGGGTATCTCACTTCCTGTTGCACTACTTTCAGCTGGTATTGCACTATGTTCTATTTTATATA
>OLQV01001864.1_pt1 | contig 15029 bp, 13 predicted proteins | sample 1672371 | NCBI WGS metagenome assembly OLQV01 (sample SAMEA3136676, study PRJEB25190) | human gut metagenome
TAAAGAAATGACAAGAGGAGGAAAAAAATGAATAATCAACTGAATAATGATCAGGACGGGAAGCGACCTGACAACAAAGATCCCAGGCAGGGATCAGGTAAAAATCATCAGTCGATTCTGGCTTTTCTGATATGCCTCCTGGTCACACTGGTGTGCTTCGCGTTGTTTACCAATATGCTGAAGGATAACAGCAGTGAGATCTCCTATGATAAATTTATCGATATGGTGGATAAGGACCAGGTTAAGGAAGTAACGATCCAGTCCAGTACATTGACGATCGTACCCAAGAAAAAGAATTCCAAGTACGAGGATATGAGCTATTACACCACGAAGACCGAAGACAGTACAGCACTTACCAAGAGACTGGAAGGAAAGGGAATCAAGTTTGAGACCGATCCGCCGGATGTTTTTGGTGAATTTGTTGCAATGATCCTGAGCGTGGTTCTGCCGACACTGCTTCTGTTCGGACTTCTGATGTTCTCCATGCGCCGCATGAACAAAGGCGGCGGGATCATGGGCATGGGCGTAGGCAAGAGCAAAGCCAAGGCATATGTGCAGCAGGAAACGGGCGTTTCCTTTAAGGATGTGGCAGGTCAGGATGAAGCCAAGGAATCTCTCCAGGAAGTTGTGGATTTTCTTCACAACCCCGGAAAATACACAGCCATCGGAGCCAAGCTGCCTAAGGGCGCACTTCTTGTAGGCCCTCCGGGAACCGGTAAGACATTACTTGCCAAGGCAGTTGCAGGTGAAGCACAGGTGCCGTTCTTCTCTCTTTCCGGCTCGGAATTTGTGGAGATGTTTGTGGGCGTGGGTGCCTCACGTGTCCGTGACCTTTTCGAGGAAGCCAAGAAGAATGCTCCGTGTATCGTATTTATCGATGAGATCGATGCCATTGGTAAAAGCCGTGATTCCCGCTATGGCGGCGGAAATGATGAGCGTGAGCAGACATTGAACCAGCTGCTTGCGGAGATGGATGGCTTTGATACATCCAAGGGACTTCTGATCCTTGCTGCGACCAACAGACCGGAGGTTCTTGATCCGGCTCTTCTCCGCCCGGGACGTTTTGACAGACGTGTGATCGTTGACAGACCGGATCTTAAAGGAAGGGTGGATATCCTGAAGGTACATGCCAAGAACGTACTTCTGGATGACACCGTTGATTTTGAAGCTATTGCACTTGCAACTTCCGGTGCGGTAGGCTCTGATCTTGCCAATATGATCAATGAGGCTGCGATCCTTGCAGTCAAGAAGGGACGTAAAGCTGTATCACAGAAGGACCTGGAGGAATCCGTAGAGGTAGTTCTGGTGGGAAAAGAGAAGAAGGACCGTATCTTAAGCAAACAGGAACGCCGGATCGTATCCTACCATGAAGTCGGACACGCACTGGTAAATGCACTCCAGAAGGATGCGGAGCCTGTACAGAAGATCACCATCGTACCCCGTACCATGGGAGCACTGGGTTACGTTATGCAGGTACCTGAGGAAGAAAAATATCTCAACACCAAGAAAGAGCTGGAAGCTATGCTGGTAGGCTATCTTGGCGGACGTGCTGCAGAGGAGATCGTTTTTGACACAGTCACTACAGGTGCTGCCAATGATATTGAGCAGGCTACCAAGGTGGCCAGAGCCATGATCACACAGTATGGTATGTCTGAGAAGTTCGGACTGATGGGACTTGCTACACAGGAGAATCAGTATCTCAGCGGAAGAGCAGTTTTAAACTGTGGTGATGATACCGCAACAGAGATCGATCATGAGGTGATGAAGCTTCTCCACCATTCCTATGAGGAAGCCAAGAGGATCCTTGGAAGTCACAGAACAGAGATGGATAAGATCGCGGAATATCTGATCCGCAAGGAAACCATTACAGGTAAAGAGTTCATGAAGATCCTCCGTGCAGTTCAGCAGGGCCTGGATATCCCGGAGAATCTGGATGATCTGGTACTTTCCGAGGATGAAAAAGAAGTGTCCAATAAACAGGACATTGAAACGATTGCAGAAAATAACGAGGCAGCAAAAAATACAGAATCGGTTCCGCTCAGACCGGAGATATCCGGACAGGAACTGACAGAGGATATACAGGCATCGGAGAAAATAGCAGGATCTGTTCAGACAACAGATGCCGATCATACAGAAACAGAAGAAAAGCCGGGATCACAGGCATAAAACAGATCATAAGAAAACCGGGAGAAATCCCGGTTTTCTTATTACTGTAATGGTAAAACAGGAGAATAAAGTATGTTCATAATCGAGGAAGAATTAAAGAAGCTTCCGGCAAAACCGGGAGTTTATATCATGCATGGCGAGAAAGACGAAATCATCTATGTGGGAAAAGCCATCAGCCTTAAGAATCGTGTGCGCCAGTATTTCCAGAGCAGTCGTAATAAAGGTGCCAAGATTGAACGGATGGTTACACATATTACCAGATTTGAGTACATTATTACGGATTCGGAGCTGGAAGCCCTTGTGCTGGAGTGTAATCTTATCAAGGAACATCGTCCGAAATATAATACCATGCTCAAAGATGACAAGAGCTATCCGTTTATTAAGGTGACAGTTCATGAGCCATACCCGAGAGTGCTTTTTGCCAGGAGAATGAAAAAGGACAAGGCAAGATATTTTGGCCCCTATACAAGCGGCGGAGCAGTAAAGGACGTGATCGAACTGGTGCGGAAGCTGTATCAGGTACGCTCCTGCAACCGCAGTCTTCCGAGAGATACCGGAAAGGACCGGCCCTGTCTGTACTATCATATGAAGCAGTGCAAGGCACCCTGCCAGGGATATGTCAGCCAGGAAGAATACCGGAAGAATATCAATAAGGTGATCAAATTTCTGAATGGAGATTTTCAGGACGCCATTAGTGAGCTGATGGAAAAAATGCAGAAAGCTTCGGAGGAAATGCGCTACGAAGATGCTATGGAATACCGGGACCTGATCAGCAGTATCCGGAAGATCGGGGAACGGCAGAAGATCACCGGCTACGGGCAGGAAGACAGAGACATCATTGCAGTAGCCATGGATGACAGTGAAGACCTCAGGGATCAGGATGCGGTTGTCCAGGTGTTTTTTATCCGGGATGGCAGGCTGATCGGCAGAGATCATTTTTATCTCCGTGTGGCAAAAGGTGATACAAAGGCGCAGGTCCTTTCCAGCTTTCTGAAACAGTTTTATGCGGGAACGCCATTTATCCCATCTGAGATCATGCTGCAAAGTGAGATTGAAGATGCAGATATTATAGAGGAGTGGCTGTCAGGAAGGAGAAAGCAGAAGGTACACATCCGGGTCCCGAAGAAGGGAACCAAGGAAAAACTGGTAGAACTTGCCCTGGAAAATGCCCGTATGGTACTTGCCAAGGACAGAGAACGGATCAGGCGGGAGGAAGGACGAACCATCGGAGCTGTTCACGAGGTGGAAGATTGGCTGGGCTTGAAAAATGTGGTGCGCATGGAAGCCTATGATATTTCAAATATCAGTGGCTTTGAGTCTGTGGGATCCATGGTAGTCTATGAAAAAGGACGTCCCAAACGCAGTGATTACCGTAAGTTCAAGATCAAATGGGTACAGGGACCCAACGATTATGCCAGCATGGAAGAGGTTCTGACCCGAAGGTTCACTCATGAGAGTAACGGAGAATTTGACAGCTTTGCAAGGCTTCCGGATCTGATCCTGATGGATGGTGGAAGAGGGCAGGTAAATATCGCTCTGAAGGTGTTGAATGAGCTTGGGATAAGCATCCCGGTCTGCGGTATGGTCAAGGACGATCATCATCGGACGAGAGGCCTGTATTTCAACAATGTGGAGATTCCTATTGACACATCCGGCGAAGGCTTCCGTCTGATCACCAGGATCCAGGATGAAGCCCATCGGTTTGCCATTGAATACCATCGTTCCCTCAGGAGCAGGGAACAGGTCCATTCTATCCTGGATGATATCCCGGGGATCGGTGATACCAGGAGGAAAGCCCTTCTGCGTAAATTTAAATCTGTGGAAAATATCCGGGATGCATCGGAGAAAGAACTGGCACAGACAGAGAGCATGAATGCCAGAAGCGCCCGTCAGGTCTATGAATTTTTTCATAAATCCTGATGCTGCATTGCAGTTTCAGCAGTGATTGTGTATAATTAAAGATAAGGTGTCTCACGCCTCGGTAAAACGGCAGTGAGAATGCAAACTTTCAGCGAAAAGGAGACAAAAGTATGAAGGGTGTACAGTTGACAAAGATGGTACAGGAACTGGAGCTTAATAATCTGACTCCGGAGATCGACCTGTCAGGCATCGTGATCAAGACTGCGGAGATCAACAGACCTGCGCTTCAGCTTACCGGATATCTGGAGCATTTTGCCAATGAACGAGTTCAGATCATCGGATATGTAGAGTATACGTATCTGATGCAGCTTAATGAGGAGGAGAGACGTTTTAAATATGAACGTTTCATTTCCAGCAAGATCCCATGTGTTATTTTCAGTACCATGACTCGTCCGTCTCAGGACATGATCGATCTGGCTGTTAAATATAATGTTCCGACATTCGTGACAGAAAGAACAACTTCCAGTTTTATGGCAGAGATCATCCGTTGGCTGGGCGTGCAGCTTGCACCATGTATTTCTATTCATGGTGTGCTGGTTGATGTTTACGGCGAGGGAATCCTGATCACAGGTGAGAGCGGTATCGGTAAGAGTGAGGCAGCCCTGGAGCTGATCAAGAGAGGTCATCGTCTTGTCAGTGATGATGTTGTTGAGATCCGTAAGGTCAGTGACGTAACACTGGTGGGATCTGCGCCGGATATCACACGTCACTTTATCGAACTTCGTGGTATCGGTATCATCGATGTAAAAACACTGTTCGGTGTTGAGAGCGTTAAGGATACCCAGTCTATCGATCTCGTGATCAAGCTTGAGGAGTGGGACAGAGACAAGGAATACGATCGTCTTGGACTGCATGAGGAGTATACAGAGTACCTTGGAAATAAGGTAGTATGCCATTCTCTTCCGATCCGTCCGGGCCGTAACCTGGCGATCATCGTTGAGGCAGCGGCTGTCAATCACAGACAGAAGAAGATGGGATACAATGCGGCAGAGGCTCTGTACAAGCGTGTACAGGCAAATCTTGCGAAAAAAAGAGAAAATCCGGATGACGAAGAATAAGAGAGGGTAAGAAATGGGAACATATTGTTTTGGAATCGATGTAGGTGGAACAACTGTAAAATGCGGACTTTTCCGTACGGATGGTACTCTTGTTGAGAAATGGGAGATTCCAACCCGTAAAGAAAACAATGGAGATCAGATCCTTCCTGATGTGGCAGCAGCAGTAAATGCCAAGATGGAAGAAAAGGGTATCTCCAAAGAGGAGGTGGAAGGCGTCGGGATCGGTGTTCCGGGACCGGTAAACTCCAAAGGCGAAGTATCACGTGCAGTAAATCTCTTCTGGGGATATAAGAACGTTGTGGGAGAGATGGAAGAACTTACAGGTCTTCATGCGGAAGCTGGAAATGACGCCAATGTAGCGGCATTGGGAGAGGCATGGAAGGGTGCTGCAGCAGGCTCCTCCGATGTGATCATGGTCACACTTGGAACAGGTGTAGGCGGTGGTATCATTGTTGATGGAAAGATCGTGACCGGACATCACGGAGCTGGCGGTGAGATCGGACATGCCAATGTGGATCATCATGAAACAGAATCCTGCAACTGCGGAAACAGGGGCTGTCTGGAACAGTATGCTTCTGCGACCGGAATTGTCCGCATGGCAAAAAAAGAGCTTGCAGCTTCCGGTGAGAACAGTGTTCTCAGAGATGCCGAAGAGATTTCAGCAAAAGCAGTTCTGGACGCATTTAAGGAGAATGATCCGGTAGCTGTAGCAACCATGGAAAAGGTCGGAGAGCAGCTGGGTGGTGCTCTTGCCATTATTTGCTGTGTGACAGATCCGGAGACCATTGTTATCGGCGGAGGAGTTTCCAAGGCCGGACAGCCGCTTATTGACTGTATCCGGAAATATTACAGAGAGTATGCTTTTGAATCCTGCAAGGATACTCCTATCGTGATCGCGACACTTGGCAATGATGCAGGAATCTACGGTGCAGCCAAGATGGTACTTTAACCGAACCAGGGAAGTACCCTGCTTCAATTGCGAAAAGTAATAAGCGGTGGGTGGGACTTGCCTGAACTGATAAACTGCGAGACAGTAAGAAGTTATTAAAAGTAAAAAAAGTGGTTTCCATATTTCAGGAAACCACTTTTTTTATATGTTGTTTATGAAAGATACCTATAATGGAGATCATTCATAATATTCTACCGGATCTTCGCCGGTGTCATCGCCACCGGTATCATTGCTGTTATCATAGCTGCCGTCATCACCACCGGTGTTGTCGTCTGTTCCGGAATTGTCAGTATCATCACCGGTATTATCGGAACCGTCATCGGAATTGTCAGTATTGTCAGTGTCGGTGCTGTCAGTACTGTCCGGAGCTGCGCTTGGAATCGCTTCAGCTGCTGCATCGGTATCGGCGTCCGTATCTTCGTTATAATAATAGTCCTCTTCATCGTAATCGCTGCTGCCGTAGAAATGCTGATCACAGTATTCGGTGGGAAGACTGGAGATATCAAAATACTCTGTGATAGTCGGGCATCCGGATCTGGGAAGAAGACCGGTTTCTGCGCAGACACTGGCTTTTTCCACACTGGAAGGCATATCGAAATCTCTGTCCTCCAGGCCCTCGTGGATACGGGTCATAACCTTTTTCCAGAGATTTTTGTGGAAGTTACGGGCATCTTCCGGAATTTTTTCGTTGTTGTCATAGCCGGACCATACTGCACAGGTGTAGTACGGTGTGTAGCCTACGAACCACAGGTCATTGTAGTCCTCTGTAGTACCTGTTTTTCCGGCTACAGTCATATTGTCCAGCTGGCAGGCGGTACCGGTACCTTTTTTTACAACGTCTTCCATGGCGCTTGTAAGAAGATAAGCGGTACTGTCTTTGATCACAGATCTGGAAACGGAGGAGTTCTCGATCAGAACATTTCCGTCATGATCAAGGATCTGTGTATAATAGATCGGTTTGATATAGTTCCCGCCATTAGCAATGGCTGCATATGCAGCACAAAGTTCCACGTTCTTGACACCTTTGGTGATACCGCCAAGAGCAGTAGCCAGGTTGGCGTCACTCCAGATATTTCCGTTGGCATCTTTATCTGCCTCAGTTCCGTGAGCTAGTGTGGTGAAACCGAAATCATCCAGATATTTAAGGCCGAGAGCCGGGGTAACCTGCTCCAGGCATTTAACAGCTACAACGTTGATGGAATTCTGGATCGCTTTGCGGATGGTGGTCTCGCCGCCGTAGCTTCTTGAGGCGTTGTTGACAGGAGATCCGTCCGGGTATTCGTAAGGCTCATCCATAAAGGTTGTAGCAAGTGTATCGCCTTTTTCGTTCAACGCAGGTGCATAGGTGGAAACGATCTTAAAGGTAGAACCAGGCTGTCTGGTCGTATCAGTGGCACGGTTCAGGGTCAGGCTGGCTGTTTTTTCGCCACGGCCTCCGATCAGGGCTTTTACGTAACCGGTATGCTGGTCAATGACAGTCATGGAAGACTGTGGCTGTGGCGCAAAGTTTACACGCTCAGATACTACGGTGCTTCCGTCTGCCAGGATGTTAGCCTTGTATTGATCCACATACTGCTGACCTTCCTCAGGAGAATCAAAGAGAAGATCAAATTCCGGATCCTGATCACGGAAATACAGCTGCAGCATTTCTTTGCTGTAGTTTGTCTGTTTTCCATCCGGGCTTTGTACAGTCAGTGCATAATCCAGTTCATACTGAACATTGGCCGGATAGTTATCAGGGTTTGCATATTCCTCATCAAGGATCTGCTGCATGTTGGAATCCAGGGTTGTCATGATCTTCAGACCACCGCTGTAAAGAAGATTGGTAGCCTGTGTCTTGGTATATCCTTTAATGTTCATCAGGTCGCTGATGACCTGATTGGTAACCTCATCTTCGAAATACGTGTAAACGGTACTTTCTTCTTCGGTGTTCTCAAGCTGTGCGGCCTGGATACGGGAATAAACGTCATCATTCAGTGCTGCATTATATTCATCCTGTGAGATGTAATTCTGATCCAGCATGTGATCCAGGACTTCCTTCCGTCTCTTGGAGTTTGCTTTTGGATTGGTGATCGGATTGAATTTGGTAGGGTTCTGTGTGATGCCGGCAAGGGTGGCACATTCAGAAAGGTTCAGATCCCATACGTCTTTGTTAAAGTATTTTTTGGAAGCGGCCTGTACACCGTAGGAACCTGCACCCAGGTTAATGGTATTCAGGTAATTCTCAAGAATCACATTTTTGTCATATTTTTTTTCAATCTGTACAGCAAGGTACTGCTCCTGGAACTTACGTGTGAAACGTTCCAGCTGTGTGGATTCGTTGGTCCAGTCAGTGAAAACATTATTCTTCAGAAGCTGCTGTGTGATGGTACTGGCACCCTCGGAAAAGTTACCGGTGGTGATCGCCTTCATTCCGGCACGTGCGATACCGCGGACATCAATACCGTTATGTTCATAAAAACGCTCATCCTCAATGGCTACCACTGCATGCTGCAGACTGACCGGGATCTGGTCCAGGGAGACCGGAAGACGGTTGGATGTAGGGGCTGAAAGCTGTCGGATCTGTGTTCCCTGGTCATCATACAGGAAGGTTGCATATCCGAGAGGTGAAATATCCACATCGTTGACGTCAGGTGCTCCGGCGATCACGCCCCGGAAGGAGCCGATACCAAGGCAGACAACCATGACGCAGACTGCGATCAGAGCTGTAAATAAAACCCGGATAAACGAAACATGTGCTCTTTTTTCCAGCATGGAAGTACGGGAGATCAGAGCATTCCGCTTCTTGGAAGTGGATCTTTTTCCGTAGTTCATAATATTCCTCCTTTATAATCCGTTTCATTATAACAAATATGAGATGCCAAATAAAGCCTTAAAAAAAATTTCACAATTCATGATATCTTATACATTGTGCAATGAAGATAATTATTATACAATAAATAAAACTCTGCCTGAAACAGAGGGTTGGATATAGATAACGGAGGCGTAAACCATGCTGGAACATTATAAAACCATATACGAAGGCGGCGAAGGCGAACTTGTGGAAAAAAAATCCCGTTTCATCGCAACCGTCCGTCCTGTGGAAACAGAAGAAGAGGCCCTTGCCTTTATCGAAGAAATGAAAAAAAAATACTGGGATGCACGTCATAACTGCTATGTATATTCCGTAGGGATGAACCGGGAAGCCACCCGCTGCAGTGATGACGGAGAACCATCCGGAACAGCCGGAAGGCCTATGCTGGATGTGCTTCTGGGAGCCGGGATCTATAATGCGGCCATTGTGGTGACCAGATATTTTGGAGGTGTCCTTCTTGGGACAGGAGGGCTTGTGCGGGCATATTCCGGTGCAGTCCAGGCAGGACTGGCGGCAAGTACCGTCATTGAGAAGCATCATGGAATCTCTCTTCAGGTGACGACGGATTATACAGGGATCGGAAAGATCCAGTATATCGCAGGAGAAAGAAGTTTGCCGATCCTGGATTCCGAATATACCGACAAGGTTGTCTTGAAGCTTCTTGTGCCGGATGATCAGGTCGAAGAGGTGAAGAAGGCGATCACAGAAGGAACAAACGGAAGAGCCGGACTTGAGAAGGATGCAGAACTGTATTTTGCGAAAGTAAACGGAGAAGTGAAGACCTTCGAAAAGTAAAAGAAAAGAGAATGTCAGTATAAAAATACCCCGGGAAGAGGGCAGATGATCTGCGTTACAGTCTGCTCTTCGCGGGGCTTTTTTATTTCAGAAAATTATGCCTGTCAGCATTTCTCCGGTTCCGGATAATCCACACCAAAGGTATCAACAGTCATGGAGCTGATCTTCTGTTCGTCAAGAGGACGGTCACTGTAGTCCGTGTCTGTCTCTGCGATAGCATTTACAACATCCATGCCCTCAATGATCTGACCGAATGCAGCATAGCTTCCGTCAAGATGCGGAGCAGCCTTGTGCATGATAAAGAACTGGCTTCCGGCAGAGTTCGGATTCATGGCTCTTGCCATGGAGAGAACACCTGGTGTATGCTTCAGGTCGTTTTTGAAACGGTTCTGGGAGAACTCACCCTTGATGCTGTATCCCGGGCCACCCATACCGGTTCCGTCCGGGCATCCGCCCTGGATCATAAAGCCGTTGATGACACGGTGGAAGATCAGGCCGTCATAAAAGCCTTTTTTTACAAGGCTGATGAAGTTATTTACTGTGTTCGGGGCAACTTCCGGATATAATTCCGCTTTCATTACATCGCCATTATCCATTGTGATGGTAACGATAGGATTTGCCATAGTTTTCGCACTCCTTTTCAAAAAGTATTGTATTTCGCTGTTCGCTCTATTATAATATGCAAAGAATAATTGTGCAAGAAAAAGGTGGAAAATATGGTCATAGAAACGCATGATCCTGAGGAAACATTCGAGGTCGGAAGGACGATCGGAATGAATGCGAAGCCGGGACAGATCTACACACTGACAGGCGATCTGGGAGTTGGAAAAACCGTGTTCACACAGGGAGTGGCAGCAGGTCTTGGAATTACAGAACCTGTAAACAGCCCTACATTTACCATTATCCAGGAATATGAAGACGGACGTCTGCCATTTTATCATTTTGATGTATATCGTATCGGGGATCTGGAAGAAATGGAAGAGATCGGATACGATGATTATTTTTTCGGGCAGGGAATCTGTCTGATCGAATGGGCGGAACTCATTGAGGAGATCCTGCCGGAAAAAAGGATCGAAGTTACCATTGAAAAAGATCTTGAGAAGGGCTTTGAATACAGAAAGATCACCATTGAGGAGAGAGGAGAAAAGACAGAATGAGAGTTTTGGCACTGGACAGTTCCGGAATCGTGGCATCCGTAGCCGTTGTGGAGGACGATACACTGGTAGCGGAATATACAGTTAATTATAAGAAAACACATTCCCAGACTCTTCTTCCCATGCTGGATGAGATTGTGAAGATGACAGAGCTGGATCTGAAAACGATTGACGCTATTGCGGTAGCCAAGGGACCGGGCTCTTTTACCGGACTCCGTATTGGCTCTGCCACAGCCAAGGGACTTGGACTTGCCCTTGACAAACCACTGGTCGGGATTCCGACTGTGGAGGCACTGGCCTATAATCTCTATGATGTAAACGGACTGATCTGTCCGATCATGGATGCCAGAAGAAAGCAGGTTTATACGGGAATCTATCGTTACGAGGATCACAGGCTCATGACGGTAAAGGATCAGATGGCAGTGGGAATTGAGGAGCTTCTTTCCATGCTGAATGAGATGGGAGAAGCCGTAACATTCCTCGGAGACGGAGTCCCGGTATTTAAAGATATCATCGCAGATAAGATTACTGTACCGTTTTCTTTTGCACCGGCCCATCTTTCCAGACAGAGAGCAGGTGCTGTAGGTGCACTTGGTGTCCTTTATTATAAAGAAGGCAGAACCGAGACAGCGGCTGAGCACAAACCGGATTATCTCCGTGTTTCACAGGCTGAGCGGGAGCGTGCCCAGAAACTGAAAAAAGGATCAGAAGGGGAAAACGCATGATCTTAAGAGAAATGCTTGTGGATGATCTGGATCAGGTTATGGAGATCGAAGCGGAACTTTTTTCAGTCCCCTGGACAAAAGAGGGATTTCTGACATTTCTTATGAAAGAGAATGGGATGTTTCTTGTTGTGGAAGAAAAGGGCCGGATCCTGGGATATTGTGGTCTTCTTACGGTGCTGGATGAGGGGGATGTGACCAATGTGGCTGTCCGCAGAGACCGTCAGAGAGAGGGAATCGGAAATTTCCTTATGGAAAGTATGATCCGTCTGGCAGAAGAGCGTGGGATCACCATGATCCATCTGGAGGTCCGGGCAGGAAATGAGACTGCGATCCGGCTTTATGAACGTCAGGGATTTGTGCGGGATGGCCTGCGAAAGGGATACTATACAGATCCCACAGAGGATGCTGTTCTTATGACACGCACCGCAGTTTCTGAATAGGCTTACCCGGGAGAGGTACTTGTCTGTACGGGATAAGTATGCTAAACTTTGCCACAGAACAGGAAAAGAGGAAAAATATGTTAGATGTTTGTTTACTTGGCTGCGGAGGAATGATGCCGCTGCCACGCAGATGGCTCACCGCACTGATGACCCGTTATAACGGCAGCAGTCTGATGATCGATTGCGGGGAAGGCACTCAGGTGGCCATTAAAGAAAAGGGCTGGAGCTTCAAGCCTATTGATGTGATCTGTTTTACCCATTATCATGGGGATCATATCAGCGGACTTCCGGGACTCCTTTTGACTATGGGAAATGCAGACCGCACAGAACCGCTGACTCTGGTAGGCCCAAGAGGACTGGAACGTGTGGTAAGTGCACTTCGTGTGATCGCACCGGAGCTGCCCTTTGAAATTAAATTTATCGAGATCACGAAACCGGAGGAAGTTCTGGAACTGAATGGGTACCGGATCACTGCATTTCGGGTGAACCATAATGTTACCTGCTATGGCTATACCCTTGAGATCCTGCGCCAGGGAAAATTTTCTCCTGACAGTGCCAGGGAGCATGAGATCCCGCTGAAATTCTGGAATCCGCTGCAGAAGGGACAGACTGTGGAGGATGAAGGAAGGATCTACACACCGGATATGGTGCTTGGTCCGCCAAGAAAAGGGATCAAGCTTACCTATACCACAGATACCAGACCGACAGAGTCTATTTTACGTAATGCAAAAGGTTCCGATCTTTTTATCTGTGAGGGAATGTACGGTGAAGATGACAAGATCGAAAAGGCAAAAGGCTACAAACACATGACGTTTCGTGAAGCGGCCACTCTTGCCCGTGAAGCGGAAGTGGGGGAAATGTGGCTGACCCATTACAGCCCTTCTCTGGTACGTCCGGATGATTACATGGATACAGTACGTGAGATCTTTCCGAAGGCATGGCCGGGAAAAGACGGGAAGAGTGTGGAACTGAATTTTGAAGAGGATTGAAAAAATGAAAGATACATTAATTCTTGGTATTGAGAGCTCCTGTGATGAAACGGCAGCTTCCGTTGTAAAAAATGGAAGGACTGTCTTATCAAACGTGATTTCCTCACAGATCGAGATCCATAAACTGTACGGAGGTGTTGTACCGGAGATCGCCTCCAGAAATCATATAGAAAGGATCAACCAGGTCATCCAGGAAGCGCTGGACGAGGCAAATGTCACTCTGGATGATATTGATGCTATCGGTGTAACCTATGGACCGGGGCTTGTCGGTGCACTTCTTGTAGGTGTGGCAGAAGCCAAGGCTATTGCCTATGCAAGAAACCTGCCACTGGTAGGCGTGCATCATATAGAAGGCCATGTTTCTGCCAATTATATTGAGCATCCGGATCTGGAACCGCCGTTTCTCTGTGCCATTGTATCCGGTGGACACACCCATCTTGTTATTGTGAAGGACTACGGCCAGTTTGAGATCCTGGGCCGAACCAGAGACGATGCGGCAGGTGAGGCATTTGATAAGGTTGCACGTGCCATTGGGCTGGGATATCCGGGAGGACCGAAGATCGATAAGCTGGCAAAGGAAGGAAATCCGGACGCTATCGAGTTTCCACGTGCAAAAATCGGCGAAAATCCATATGATTTCAGCTTCAGCGGCGTGAAGTCCGCAGTTCTTAATTATTTAAACGGGGCAAAAATGAAAGGTGAGGAAGTAAACCGTGCAGATATCGCGGCATCCTTCCAGAAGGCGGTTGTTGACGTACTGGTAGAGCATACCATGCAGGCAGCAGCTGATTTTGGCATGAAAAAGGTTGCCATTGCAGGAGGTGTTGCTTCCAACGGAGCACTTCGCACTGCTATGGAAAAAGCATGTACAGAACGTGGATACAAATTTTACCGTCCGTCACCGATCTTCTGTACGGATAACGCAGCGATGATCGGTGTGGCAGCTTACTATGAATATATCAGGGGAACACGCCACAGCTGGGATCTGAATGCGGTTCCGAACCTGAAGCTTGGCGAAAGATAAAAGAATCCGGGGTAATTGATCATGGGAGAGTGCAGAAATACAGCTATTGTCCTGGCAGCAGGCCAGGGAAAGAGAATGCACAGCAAAATACAGAAGCAGTTTATGGAGCTTGACGGGATGCCGGTGCTCTGTTATTCTCTGCGCTGTTTTCAGGAAAGTCCGCTGATTAGGGATGTGATCCTGGTAACAGGGGAGGAATATGTTTTCTGGTGCAAAGAAGAAATCGTGGAAAAATATGGTTTTACAAAGGTTTCTGCTGTAGTATCCGGCGGAAAAGAACGGTACGATTCTGTTTATGAAGGACTTCGTGCGTGTAAAGACACAGAGTATGTGCTGATCCATGACGGTGCCAGACCATTTATTGATCATGGGATCATTGAAAGAGGACTTATGGCAGCAGCACAGACAGGTGCCAGTGTTACAGGCATGCCTTCCAAGGATACAGTTAAGATCGCAGATGAGGATGGGAATGTCAGTGAAACTCCGGATCGCAGCAGTGTATGGATCGTCCAGACTCCGCAGATCTTTCAGTACCCGCTGATCTATGGCGCATATACCAGCATTCGGCAGAAGGAAATGACCGGAATTACAGATGATGCCATGGTTGCAGAACATGAGACCGGGGTGAAGATCCGCTTTTCAGAAGGTTCTTATCGCAATATCAAGATCACAACACCGGAAGATCTGGTGGTTGCGGAGGCATTTTTGAAGGAAAACAGAGAGTAGAATAGAGAGTAGAACAGGGTGAAAATCCCGGTAAATATGGACATATAGCAGAAATTGAAGCTATATGTCCAATTTTTTGAAAAAAATATCAAATTTGTTATTGACAGGGGAGATATTTGATGATAGAATACAACATGCGCTGACAAAACAGCACAAAAAATGTTGAAAAACATTATATGGAGAGATATCGAAGTGGTCATAACGAGGCGGTCTTGAAAACCGTTTGTCC
>OLQV01001865.1_pt1 | contig 15020 bp, 12 predicted proteins | sample 1672371 | NCBI WGS metagenome assembly OLQV01 (sample SAMEA3136676, study PRJEB25190) | human gut metagenome
GCATCGTCAACGAGGTCAAGCACGTCAATCGCGTGTTCTACGACTGCACCGGTAAACCGCCGGCCACGATCGAGCTCGAATAATCTGCAAACCCTGAAAAGTATTGATGCAATGCAATATTTTGAGAGTCAAAAGGCTCTGTGATACTGCTTTGATACTATCAGGCGATTATTCATAAAGAGAGACATGAGAATGCCCTCTGAGAAACGGTAAGTTTTTCGGAGGGCATTTTTGTGTCTTTTATTCTTTACGCCACTTTTTCTTCGGCTCGTACCGGCCGCAGCCGTCGGCGGTCTGAGGCCAGTTGAGCTTCCATTCCAGATACTCTTCCTTGGTGATCTCGCCCTCCCGGAGCTGCTTCTTACGGAGCTTCCACTCCTTTAAGAAATCATCCAGCAGACGATACCGGAAACTGACTGCCATGTGCTTTTCAGGGAAATCCGGGTCGGTGGTGTCTGTGACCTCGTAGAGCCGGGTGCCGGGATAGTGCTCATCCAGTTCGAACAGAGTGTACATCACATCCTCTGCGGCGTACAGGGTCGGCTCATAGAGGGAACGGTAGTTCACGTCCAGCACCTCCGCAATCTTGCGGAGCAACTCTTCTTTAGGAGTGCGGGTGTTGCTTTCGTATTGTGCGATGCGGATGTCTGCGCTCTTCTCCTCAAACCCGATGGCAATGCCCAGTTCTTTCTGGGTCATACCTCGGAGGTTACGGGCACGTTTGATGCGGTCACCGACTGCCATGCGATTGCCTCCTGACTTAAACATATTTGTTGAACCCAGTATAGCACAGAAAAACAGGAGGTGCAATAGAAAATAAACAAAAAAGTTTAAGATTTTACCCGAAAACCTCTTGACTTAACGGAATGTGTTTAGTATAATGAGGGCACAAAAAGATAAGCAAAAATGCTTAGTGAAATTGAATGACCGCCAAACTGACCCAAACCGCCAAGACCTTCCGAAAGGAAGCGAGCGCTCCGTAAGGGGACGGCACAGCACCGCAAAGGGGATATGCCTGCCGGAAGTCAGCGAGGATGAAGCGGCACCGAAACGAAACCGACAAGGAAAGGACAAAAAATGGCAAACAGCATTTTTATCAAGGCAGACGAGCTGGCAAAGGAACTGAACATCTCCCAGGGTCTGGCGTACAAGATGATCGCCCAGTGGAACGAGGAACTGAAGGCCAAAGGCTACACGACCGTAGGAGGCCGGGTAAGCAGGAGGTACTATCAGGAGAAAATCTACGGGGCAGGGGAGGAGTGATAGGATGCCAGCCTACAAGGACAGCAAACAGGGCACATGGTACGCTTCCTTCTACTTTGAGAACTGGCAAGGTGTGAAGCAGAAGAAGCTGAAACGGGGGTTTGCCACCAAGAAGGACGCTCTGGCGTGGGAGCGGGAGTTCCTTCTTCAACAGGCGGCAGACCTGACCATGACCTTTGAAGCGTTCGTGGAGATCTATATCACGGACAAGAAAAAACGGCTCCGGGAAAACACATGGTCTGTCAAGGAGCATATCATCCAAACGAAAATCTTACCGTATTTCAAAGAAAAACGGCTCAGTGAGATCAAGCCACGGGATGTAATTGCATGGCAGAACGAGATGTTGAACTACCGGGACAAGAACGGCAAGGCCTACTCGCCGACCTACCTCAAGACGTTGCATGGACAACTCAGTGCCATCTTAAACCATGCAGTCCGGTTCTACGGGCTGAAAGCAAACGCAGCGGCCACAGCCGGGTGCATGGGGTCGGAAAAGCACAAGGAAATGCTCTTTTGGACGAAGGAGGAGTACCTCAAGTTTGCGGAAGCGATGATGGACAAGCCGCAATCCTATTACGCTTTTGAGGTCCTCTACTGGTGTGGCATCCGGGAGGGCGAATTGCTGGCTCTGACCCCGGCAGACTTCGACTTGGACAAGGGGCTGCTCTCCATCACCAAATCCTATCAAAGGTTGAAAGGCCGAGATGTGATCACCGACCCGAAAACACCCAAGAGCGTCCGGGTCATCCAGATGCCGCAGTTTCTGACGGACGAGATCAGAGACTATCTGAAATCCCTCTACAAAGTCCAGCCAGACCAGCGGATCTTTGAGGTGACCAAGAGCTACCTGCACCACGAGATGGACAGGGGAGCCAAGGCAGCCGGAGTAAAGCGGATACGAATCCACGACCTGCGGCACTCCCATGTGTCGCTGCTGATCGAGATGGGCTTCTCGGCGCTGGCAATCGCAGACCGGGTGGGGCATGAGAGCGTGGACATCACCTATAAGTACGCCCACCTCTTCCCCTCAAAGCAGCAGGAGATGGCGCAGAAGCTGAACATGGAGCGAAAGGAGGGATGAAGATGGAACGAGTGCTCGACCAGCAAGGCCGCTGGCGGAACAAGGTGGTAGCCTTCCGAATGTCCCCGGAAGAGGACGAGGTTCTGGAAGCCAAAGTAAAGCTCTCCGGGCTGACCAAACAGGAGTATATCATCCGCCGCCTGACCGACCGGGAGATCACCGTGGTAGGCAACCCAAGGGTCTACAAAGCCTTGCGAGACCAGATGAAGCTAATCTATCAGGAATTGCAGCGGCTGGCCGTGGATGAAGAAGTTCCGCCGGACTTGCTGGAGACCCTGCAAATGGTGGCTCTGACGTTGAACGGACTTAAGGAGGAATGCGAATGACGGACAATAGAAAAACGACCGTACCGGGTGCATCTGTTGGCGCAGATGCGGTACAGTCGTCTCACAAAACTAGCACCAATATTATAACAAATTCGGACAAGCAAATCAATCTGCAAGCCGCGAAAAAGTCAAACAATTTCGGGCTGAACACGGTATCAATGACTGAGCTGTACGACACAGTATATCCACCCCGGAAGCCCATTGTGAACGACCTGCTGTACAGCGGCACCTACCTCTTTGTAGGAGCGCCCAAGGTGGGCAAGTCCTTCTTCATGGGGCAGCTTGCCTATCATGTGGCGATGGGGCTTCCACTGTGGGAGTACGAGGTGCATCAAGGCACCGTCCTCTATCTGGCGTTGGAGGACGATTACGCCCGGCTGCAGCGGCGGCTCTCCCGGATGTTCGGGGTGGAGGAGACCAGCAATCTCTACTTCGCAACGCAGGCCAAGTCTGTGAGCGAGGGACTTGACCAGCAGTTGGAAGGATTCATCCGGGAGCACCCGGATGTACGGCTCATCATCATCGACACCCTGCAGAAGGTGCGGGAGATCGGCGGTGACCGATACAGCTATGCCAGCGACTATGAGATCGTGACCAAACTGAAAACTTTCAGCGACAGGTACGGCATCTGTCTGCTGGTGGTTCACCACACCCGGAAGATGGAAGCCGAGGACAGCTTTGATATGATCTCCGGCACCAACGGTCTGTTGGGTGCAGCGGATGGCGCGTTCATCATGCAGAAGAAGCGGCGCACGGACAACACCGCACTACTGGACATCGTGGGGCGTGACCAGCCGGATCAGGAGCTGACATTGGAGTTTGACCGGGAACGCTGCGTGTGGGAGTTCCAAGGAGCCGAAACGGAACTTTGGAAGCTGCCGCCCGACCCGCTTCTGGAAGCGGTGGCAAAGGTGCTTACCCCGGAACAGCCGGAGTGGAGCGGTGCACCCACGGAACTGCTGGAACGTCTGCCGGGTGTAGGCATACAGGCAAACATCCTGACCCGGAAGCTGAATGTGAGTGCCGACAGGCTCTACAACGACTATGGGATTCGGTACGAAAGCAGGCGTACCCATGAGGGCAGGGTGGTCAAATTAACGCTGGAAAATTCTGGGGCGTGACGGTTGTGACGGTATTTTTGCTACTATGTAAAATACCGTCACAATCGACACAACCGACACGGGATGGTGATAATGATGAAAAATGTGCAAATTTCGCAGGAACTTTTCGTCGCCTTGCTGCATTATCATTTGAGCGGCGAAAATGAGTACGAAGAGATCATTGAGCAGGGTTTGGAGCAAAAATTGGATGCGATGCTGCGGCATGAGCTGTATGCCCAGTACAAGACAGCACCCACCGAGGAATAGCGGGAGCAGGCTCGGCAGGAGTATCTGGACAGACGAGGCGTGCCAGAAAGCTTCCGCTGGTGAGTTCCTCTATTGGCAGAGGACAGGAGCGTGACACGCTCCTGTGAATGCAATCACGCAGGAAGGTGGTGTTGGACCGGGCAGCGGCGAGGTGCAGCGAAGCCCCGTCCGCAGACGGAAGCCCCCGGCAGGGCGCAAAGGCATCTTTTGATGGACGGAACGTCTGTCAAAAGTGCTTTTGCGTTACTTTCGACGAAAGTAACAAAGCCTTTGCCGTGTCCGGCACCAGTTACTTCCACAGAGAAAGGACGTGCGATTGAAAAGAACCATTTCCGCAATGCGGGGTCCCGGCTCCCTCAACCATAACCGGAGAAGTTTCACCGCTGAAAACGTAGACCCGAAGCGCAGCAGTCTGAATGTCGTGTACCGTGATGAGCCGATTCAGAAGGTGTACCACGAACTGTTTGACGAGGCAGTGAAGCGTTACAATGCCAAGCAGAAGCGCAAGGACCGCTGTATCACCGACTACTATGAGCACCTGCGGACAGGCAAGCAGGAAAAGCTTTTCCATGAACTGATCGTCCAGATCGGCAACAAAGATGATATGGGTGTCCTGACCGAGAATGGCGCACTGGCAAAGGAACTGCTGGACGAGTATATGCAGGGCTTCCAAGAGCGGAACCCGACACTGCGGGTGTTCGGGGCTTTCCTCCACATGGACGAAGCTACGCCCCATCTGCACATCGACTTCGTGCCGTATGTGTCCGGCTGGAAGGGCAAAGGACTGGACACCAAGGTGTCCCTGAAGCAGGCGCTGAAAGCCTTGGGCTTTGCAGGCGGTTCTAAACGGGAATCCGAGCTGAACCAGTGGATCAACGCCGAGAAAGAGCAGCTTGCCGCCGTGATGGAGCGGCACGGCATCGAGTGGGAACAGAAAGGCACCCACGAAGAGCACCTGTCTGTGCTGGACTTCAAAAAGCAGGAGCGTAGTAAAGAGGTGGCGGCTCTGGAAGCTGCCAAGCAGGAGTGCCAGACCGACCTGACCGAGATGCAGGAACAGCTGGAAACAGCGCAGACAGCCGTAGAAGCCGCTGAACAGCGGGTACAGAAAGCAGAGCTGACCTACCAGAAGCAGAGCCAGAAGCTGAACAAGCTGGCTCCCATCATGGAGGGGCTGGAAAACCTGTCAGCGCAGTACTCCCAGCGGCCAGAAGAATGGGTGCCAGAAGCAGCCACGTTTGAGACCGCCAAGAGCTATCGGGAGAAGAAGGCCATGCCGCTGATCCAGAAGTTGGTGAAGGTACTCTTTGCCCTCCATCGGAAGTACTGGGAGGTCAAGGATGAGCGGGATAAGTATCTGCACTTCTATCAGGACGAGAAGAAAGCTACCCATCATCTAAGCCAGCGGCTGAAAGAGGTGAAGGCAGAAAATGAGCAGCTCTATGCGATGAAACGTGATTTCAGGCGAGTATGGAACTATTTCGGTGCCGAAAAGATGCAGCAGGTCATTGGGCTTATGAGGGAGCAGGAGCAGACCGCGGATAGAAGCCAGAAGAAGAACAGGCAGAACAGCGTAGAACTGTAAGCATAGTAGACCCCCGTCAGCGAATGCTGGCGGGGGTCTGTACATATAAGTAATAATTCGACAAAAAATGCAATAGAAATTTTTATCGGCTTGCAATCACGGAAAAGCTGTGGTACGCTTTACTAGGATAGTATAAAGGGAAAGTATATCCTTTTTAGAAAAAGACACCATGGTGTACCAATAGTGGTACATTTACTATGTTAAAATGAAAGAAAACAATGCGGAAATCCGCATTTGATGGAGGAAATAAAAATGGTAGACACCAAAAAAGAGCAGGAACGCGAAGAACTGCACCGTGCAATCTGGGCGATTGCTGATGATCTGCGCGGCGCAGTGGACGGATGGGATTTCAAAAGCTACGTTCTCGGTACGATGTTCTACCGTTATATTTCGGAGAACATTGCCAGCTATATCAATCAGGGCGAAATTGATGCAGGCAACCCGGATTTCCGCTATGAAGATATGCCTGATGCAGAGGCAGAGCAGGCACGGGAAGGACTGGTACAAGAAAAAGGCTTCTTCATCCTGCCTAGTGAGTTGTTCTGCAATGTACGGGCAAAAGCGGCCAGCGATGAAAACCTCAACGAAACGCTGGAAACAGTCTTCCGACACATTGAGGAATCCGCAAAGGGCAGCTCCTCCGAGGGGCAGTTTGCAGGGTTGTTCGATGATTATGATGTCAACAGCAATAAGTTGGGCGCGACTGTTGCCAAGCGCAATGAGAAGCTCGTGAAACTGCTGAACGGCGTGGCAGATATGAACCTTGGCGATGTGAAAGAGCATGACATTGATGCCTTTGGCGATGCCTATGAATACCTGATGACCATGTACGCCAGCAATGCGGGCAAGTCCGGCGGCGAGTTTTTTACGCCTGCTGATGTGTCGGAACTGCTGACTCGGCTGGGTACCGTAGGCAAGAAGGAAATCAACAAGGTCTATGATCCGGCCTGCGGCTCTGGTTCGCTGCTGCTGAAGGCAGAAAAGGTGCTGGGACGGGATGCCGTGCGCAACGGCTTCTTTGGGCAGGAAATCAACATCACAACGTACAACCTGTGCCGCATCAATATGTTTCTGCACGACATCGAATTTGACAAATTCGACATTGCCTGTGAGGACACGCTGACCAATCCGCAGCACTGGGATGATGAACCTTTTGAGCTGATCGTATCGAATCCGCCGTACTCCATCAAGTGGGCCGGTGACGAGAATCCGCTGCTCATCAATGATCCGCGTTTTGCTCCGGCTGGTGTGCTGGCTCCGAAGAGCAAGGCAGACTTGGCCTTTATTATGCACTCGCTGGCATGGCTGGCTTCCAACGGTACGGCTGCAATCGTCTGTTTCCCCGGCATCATGTACCGTGGCGGTGCAGAGCAGAAGATTCGCAAGTATCTGGTGGACAACAACTTCATTGACTGCATCATCCAGTTGCCGAGCAACCTGTTCTTTGGTACCAGTATTGCCACCTGCATCATGGTGCTGAAAAAGGGTAAAACGGACAATAAAGTGCTGTTCATTGATGCTTCTTCCGAGTGCGTCAAGGTGACGAACAACAACAAACTCACCCCGGAGAACATTAACAAGATTGTGGACACCTTTGCACAGCGGGCAGAAGAAGCACACTTCTCCCATCTGGCAGAGTATTCCGAGGTGCAGGAAAATGACTATAACCTGTCGGTTTCCACTTATGTGGAGGCTAAGGACACCCGTGAGAAGATCGACATTGTGAAGCTGAACGCTGAAATTGCGCAAATCGTAGCACGGGAGAATGAACTGCGGGCCGCCATTGACCAGATCGTGGCAGAAATCGAGGGCTGAGATGGAAAACGAAAAGAAAGATTCTGCATTGGTACGTTCTTCTGCGGCGGAATACCTGACCTTTGTTGCCTCTACGGGCGAGGACAAGGACAGCATTGAGATGCGCTACGAGGATGAAAACATCTGGCTGACGCAAAAGATGATGGCGACCCTTTACGATGTGGGGCTTCCGACCATCAATGAGCATATCAAAAAGATTTATGCTGACCATGAGCAGGACGAGGCGGCAACGATTCGGAAATTCCGAATAGTTCAAAATGAGGGTGGCCGACAGGTTACTCGCAGCGTGAACCACTATAATCTGCAAATGATTATTGCGGTTGGCTTCAAGGTGTACAATCAGCGGGCGGTGCGGTTCCGTGTCTGGGCGAACCAGATCGTGGAGCAGTACACCATCAAGGGCTGGGCAATGGACGAAGAACGCCTGAAAAACGGCGGCACAGTCCTGACCAAGAAATACTTTGAAGAGCAGTTGGAGCGTATCCGGGAAATTCGTATTTCGGAGCGCAATTTCTACCAGAAACTCACTGACATTTACGCTACTTCGCTGGATTATGACCGCAATGCACTGACCACAAAAGAGTTTTTTGCGAAGGTGCAGAATAAGATGCACTATGCCGTGCATCGCCATACGGCGGCAGAGCTGATCTATGAGCGTGCCGATGCCGAAAAGCCGCACATGGGGCTTCACACATGGAAAGACGCTCCCAACGGCAAAATTAAAAAGAGCGATGTTTCGGTGGCGAAAAATTACCTGACCGAAGATGAAATGAAATCCATGGAACTGATCGTTTCGGCATATCTTGACCTTGCCGAGAACCGTGCCCGCCGTCATATCCCCATGACCATGGAGGACTGGGCCAAGCGGCTGGACATCTATTTGCAGGCAGATGATCTGGAAGTGCTGAAGGACGCAGGCAAAATCTCGGCACAACTGGCAAAGATGCACGCCGAAACGGAGTTTGAAAAGTACCGTGTGGTGCAGGATCGGCTGTACCAGAGTGATTTTGACAGGTATTTGGAAGAAAGTGAGGGATAATTTATAATGAAATGTAATGTGGGACAGCGATATAATAAATTTCCCTCAGATAATGAAATCTGCAATAGAATTAGAAACATCGCCCATGAAAATGGACTAAGCAAAGACGCGGCAGATGTGATTTGCAAGGTTTATAGATATATGATGGACAAAAAGCTGGCAGGTGGATGTCATGCAATTTCGTCCGTTCTATACGTTGTGCTGAAAGAAGTAGGAGAAAAACCAGAACTTTGCATTGGAGAATGCCAAAAGCGTGGACTGCCACCGTTTGACCACTCATGGGTTACGTTAAATGGTAAAATAGTAGACTTAGCGATTTATCTTCCACTTGACATGAGAAAAGGGGAGTGTGGCGGACCTGTTGTTTCGGGAGTAGATGTAATTAGTAGGGGGAAACCATCAATAGATTATGGAATTACAACAGGACTACCGTTTGATTGGAATACAAGCGCTGTCATAAAAGTTCCATTCAATGAATATATGTCAGAGTTTCCAGATGAAAAAGATGGCTTATGGACAGTAATCGAGAATGCACTTCCAAGTTCACGGAATTTTGATATTGCCGCACTGAAAGAAAAATATAAAGACGTGAAGCGTGTCGTTGTGAGGTAAAGGATGAGTAAACTGGATGAGCTGATTCGGGAGCTTTGCCCGGATGGAGTGGAATTTAGGAAAGTTGGAGATATAGCAAATATTAGTCGCGGAAAAGTTATGTCAAAAGACTTTCTAAAAGAAAATGCAGGAGAATATCCTGTGTATTCATCGCAAACAGAAAATGAGGGGAAGCTTGGATCCATAACCACATATATGTTTGATGGAGAGTATTTAACATGGACTACAGACGGTGCCAATGCGGGAACTGTATTTTACAGGAGTGGCAAGTTCAGTGTTACAAACGTCTGTGGGGTTATAGATAATATATCTGAAGATGTGAATACAAAGTATCTTTATTATGTTTTGAATAGAGTGGCACCAACCTATGTTAATTGCGGGATGGGCAATCCCAAATTGATGAGTAACGTGATGGCAAGAATAAGCTTGCCCATCCCTCCCCTTGAAATTCAGCGTGAAATTGTACGGATTCTGGACAATTTCACAGAGCTTACAGCAGAGCTTACAGCAGAGCTTACAGCCAGAAAAACACAATACATGTATTATAGGGATGAGCTGCTTACGAATAATTATAATAGTAAAATAAAACGACTAGAAGAGTGCTGTGATTCAATAGCAGATGGCGATCATCAGGCACCGCCCAAAGCGGATAGTGGTATTCCGTTCATTACGATATCAGATATTGATGAACGACATGAAATTAACTTTAATGTAATAAAATATGTTCCGAATGAATACTATAATCGGTTGGCAGACAAACGCAGACCCCAAAAAGGCGATGTATTATACACGGTGGTAGGGTCATATGGAATCCCCGTATATGTAAAAGAAAATAAGAAGTTTGTATTTCAACGGCATATTGCAATATTAAGACCAAATAATGCAGTTGTTGATTCACGGTATTTGTACCATGCAATGAACGGAACAGCATTCCATAGGCAGGCGGATTTGGCTGCAAAGGGTGCTGCGCAAAAGACAATAGGACTTGCATCATTGGCTAAAATGACAGTGCCTGTTCCACCCCTCGATGTCCAAAACCGCATTGTGAATGTACTGGACAACTTTGAGAAGATTTGCTCCAACCTCAACATTGGTTTACCTGCAGAAATTGAAGCCCGGCAGAAGCAGTACGAGTATTACCGCGATAAGCTCTTGACATTTGCAGAAACTGGTAACACAATTTTGAGCAGAGCAGAGCAGAGCAGAGCAGAGCAGAGCAGAGCAGAGCAGAGCAGAGCACTGATTAAGCTCTTGCAGTATGTGTTTGGCTATGCCGTTGTTTCTCTGCAAGATGTAGTAAAGAACAGCTGCTCTGGCGGAACACCGAAAAAAGGCGTATCAGAATATTACGAGGACGGGAATATTCCTTGGCTGAGGACGCAGGAAGTGGTATTCCGGGATATTTGCAAGACGGAGTGCTTCATTACGGAGAGTGCAGTAAAAAATTCTGCGGCAAAGTGGATTCCAGAGAACTGCGTAATAGTTGCAATTTCGGGCGCGACTGCTGGAAGATGTGCAATCAATAAAATTCCGCTGACAACAAACCAGCATTGTTTGAATCTTGAAGTTGACCCGGAAATGGCATTGTACAGATATGTGTATTACTGCATCTGTGCAAAGCAGGAAGAACTTCTTGCGAAAAAGGAGGGCGCACGTGGAGATTTGAACTCAACAAGAATTTTAAGTTTGCAAATTGATCTCCCATCGATTGAAGAACAAAAACGGATTATTTCCATCCTTGACCGTTTTGATGCGATCTGCAATGATTTGACCAGCGGCCTGCCCGCAGAGATCGAAGCAAGACAAAAGCAGTATGAATATTATCGAGATAAATTGTTGACGTTTAAGGAGGTGGCTGCAACGTGAGTGCAGCAAAAAAGGCTGGTGTAATTTATATCCTGACAAATCCCTCTTTCCCGGATTATGTAAAAATTGGCTATGCGACCAATATCGAAAATCGACTGAAACAGTTAAATCGAAGCGAGTGCATCCCGTTTGCGTTTCGGGTATATGCTACTTACGATGTTTCAACTCCGCTACAAGATAAAGAACTGCATAGCCTGATCGACCGTTTGAATCCTGATTTGCGCGCCATTGATACGTTTGATGGCAAGACAAGAACAAAAGAGTTTTATGCAATGACAAAAGAGGATGCTTATGCGCTTTTAGAGAGCATTGCAAAATTAAGCGGCACAATGGACAAACTGCAGCGCCTTACCCCGGAAGGCCATGAGATTGCAGATGAAGAAGTTGCGGCTGAAATTCAGGAAGAAGCAAAAGAACGCAAAGCCCCGTTCTCATTTATTAAATGTGGTATTCCGATGGGGGCAGAGATCGTGCTGCAAAATCATCCTGAGGTTGTAGCCGTTGTAAAAGATGATCGGCAAATTGAGTATCAGGGTAAAACCTACTCGCTTTCTGCGTTGGCTCAAAAAATCATGCAGACGACCTATCCGCTACAAGGGCCGGTGCATTGGCTTTATCAGGGAAGAAAACTGCGAGATATTCGAGTGGAACGAGAAGAAGCAGGTTTGTATGAGTAAAAGGCGGGTGTGAAAATGTCCTTTTTCAATATCGTTGCGGCTACCAATGAAGATACTGTTGTTGCTGCCTATGAACCCTCCAAGGTGCGCTCTGACAGCTACCAAAGCGAGGCAGAACTGGAGAAAGAGTTTATCCGGCTGTTGTGCGAGCAGGGTTATACCTATTTGCCGCTGCATACCGAGGATGAACTGATTGCCAACCTCCGCAGTCAGTTGGAAGAGCTGAACCACTACCAGTTTTCCGATACGGAGTGGCGGCAGTTTTTCAATGATGTAATTGCAAACCCCAACGAGCATATTCCTGAAAAGACCCGGAAGATTCAGGAAGATAATGTGCAGGTATTGCACCGGGATGATGGCAGTTCCAAAAATATCACGCTGATCGACAAGAAGAACATCCATAACAACCGCCTGCAGGTCATCAACCAGTATGAGGTAAAACAAGCAGACGGCGCACGGCATGATAACCGCTACGATGTGACGATTTTGGTCAACGGCTTTCCACTGGTTCATGTGGAACTGAAGCGGCGCGGGGTGGCCATCCGGGAGGCGTTCAACCAGATCAACCGCTACCAGCGGGATTCGTTCTGGGCGGGCTGCGGTTTGTACGAGTATACGCAGATTTTTGTAATCTCCAACGGCACAAATACCAAGTACTACTCCAACAGCACCCGCTACAATGCCATCAAGGACGCCAAACACGGCAAGACGAAAAAGGAAAAGACCAGCAATAGCTTTGAATTTACCTCCTACTGGGCTGATGCGAACAACCGCGTGCTGACGGATCTGATTGATTTTACCCGGACATTCTTTGCAAAGCACACGATTCTGAGTGTGCTGACCCGGTATTGCATCTTTACCTCAGAAAAGATGCTGATGGTGATGCGCCCATATCAGATCACGGCAACCGAGAGAATATTGAACCGCATCGAGATCGCCAACAACTACAAAAAGTATGGCAGCATCGAGGGCGGCGGCTACATCTGGCACACCACTGGCTCCGGCAAGACGCTGACCTCCTTCAAAACGGCACGGCTGGCATCGCAGCTGCCCTACATCGACAAGGTGCTGTTTGTGGTAGACCGCAAGGATTTGGACTACCAGACGATGAAGGAATATGACCGATTCGAGAAGGGAGCGGCAAACTCCAACACCAGTACAACGATTCTGAAACGCCAGTTGGAAAACTCGGAAGCACATATCATCATTACCACCATCCAGAAGTTGGCGACCTTCATCAAGAAGAATCCGGGGCATGAGGTCTACCAGAAGCACGTTGTGATCATCTTTGACGAGTGCCACCGCAGCCAGTTCGGTGATATGCATAAAGCCATTGTCCACAATTTCAAAAAGTACCACCTGTTCGGCTTTACTGGAACGCCGATTTTTGCAGTCAACGCAGGAAGCTCCACTGATCCACGCTATTTCACCACGGCGCAGACGTTCGGCGACCAACTGCACACCTACACTATCGTGGATGCCATCAACGACAAGAATGTGCTGCCGTTCCGGGTAGACTACATCAAGACGATGGACACAGAGCCAGACATGGACGATAAACAGGTTTGGGATATCGACCGGGAAAAGGCGTTCATGGCACCCAAGCGTATTTCTCTAGTGACAAAGTACATCCTCGACCACTTCGACCAGAAAACCTATCGGGGAGACAAATCGTATGAGTTTAATCTGCTGACGAATGTGGCAGAGGTGGCCTCTGCCCAGCGTGGTACGGTGGAGGAAATCAAGCAAAAACAGCGCGTCAGCGGATTTAATTCGATTTTCTGCGTGGCTTCTGTGCCGATGGCAAAGCTGTATTATCAGGAGTTCAAAAAGCAGATGGCGGCAGACCCGACCAAGCGGCTGCGCATTGCCACCATTTACAGCTATGGAGCTAATGAAGCGGAAACGGATGGCATTCTGGACGAGGAAAACCCGGAAGATACCTCCAACCTCGACCAGAGCAGCCGGGATTTCCTGGACGCAGCCATTCAGGATTACAACGAGATGTTCCACACGAACTACTCCACCGATGGCGAACGGTTTCAGAATTACTACAAAGATGTATCGCTCCGCATGAAAAATAAAGAGCTTGACCTGCTGATCGTGGTCAATATGTTCCTGACGGGCTTCGATGCTACTACACTGAACACCCTTTGGGTGGACAAGAACCTGAAGATGCACGGTCTGATTCAGGCGTTCAGCCGGACGAACCGTATCTTGAATAGCATCAAGACCTTTGGCAATATCGTCTGCTTCCGCAACCTGCAAAAGCGGGTGGATGCGGCAATTTCGCTGTTTGGAGATAAACATGCAGGCGGCATCGTTCTGCTGCGCAAATATGCGGACTACTACCACGGTTATATGGACGAGCAGGGAAAATACCATCAGGGCTATACGGATATGATCGATGACCTGACACAGAAGTTCCCGCTGACAGAGCCGCAGATCGTCGGAGAGCAGAACCAGAAGGACTTTATCGTGCTGTTTGGTGCACTGCTGCGGATGCGGAACCTGCTGTCCTCCTTTGATGATTTCAAAGGCAACGAGATGATCTCTGAACGGGATTTACAGGACTATTTGGGCCGCTATCAGGATTTGCGGGATGAATGGCGTAACAAGAAGCACGATGAAACCAAAGAGGACATCACGGATGATGTGGTGTTCGAGGTAGAACTGATTCGGCAGGTCGAGATTAACATTGACTACATTCTGATGCTGGTCAAAAAGTACCATGACACCCATTGCGATGACAAAGAGGTGCTCATCACGATTCGCAAGGCGATTGATGCCAGCCCGGAACTGCGTAGCAAAAAGCAACTGATTGAAACCTTTATTGCAGGGGTCAACGATGTGGATGACGTGATGGCAGAGTGGAACACTTATGTGTCCGAACAGCGGGAGAAAGAGCTTGCAAAGATCATCCAAGAGGAAAAGCTGAAGGAGCCGGAGACACGCAAATATCTGGCCAATGCGTTCCGTGACGGTGAGATCAAGACCGTGGGCACTGACATTGATAAGCTGATGCCTCCTGTTTCTCGCTTTGGCGGCGGTGGCCGTGCACAGAAGAAGCAGGGTGTAATCGATAAGCTGAAGAGCTTCTTTGATAAGTTCTTTGGGATTGGTGGAAGTTCAATGGCAGAGGATGATAGCAAATAATATTTGATATTAGGAAAAATATCTGCTATAATATTCACAGAGATCCCGCTGGTTGTGTGATACTATCCTGATACTAAAAAATCAGCAAGCCACATCTAGCACAGCAATCTCATGAAAAAGTGAACATTCAAGAATAGCCTTACTAAACAAATTTGTTTAGTAAGAATCCGAGCTTACCGAGCTCGAGTAATTGAAAAATTGTTAAGAATCCCAGGAAAGAAACGAAAAAACGT
>OLQV01001867.1_pt1 | contig 15016 bp, 15 predicted proteins | sample 1672371 | NCBI WGS metagenome assembly OLQV01 (sample SAMEA3136676, study PRJEB25190) | human gut metagenome
AAAATTGAGAACGTGGATTCTGAAAAACAGAACCCACTTTTTTTGATATATCAAACAGGGAAAGCCCGCTCATATCTTCTCCATCAAGCATGACAGTGCCTTCCAGCTTTCCATCGTAATAATGAGGAATCAGTCCGTTAAACAGCCGTGTCAGTGTGGTTTTACCGCAGCCCGATGTTCCGCAGAGCAGTACAAAATCCCCGTCGTTAATAGACAGGTCAATATTTCTTAATGTTCCGTGTCCTTTCCTGTCCCCAATGTCAGTTTCATTTGGAGGGTAGGAAAAAGAAACTTTTTTACATTCGATCATAGGCCTACCTCCCTGTAATCATCGTGACAATAGGAATTGCAAAAGCCACCACACATAGCAGCAGGAAAAAAACATCCTGCACATGAAAGCCGATTTCGCAGATGTTTGTCCTCTTGACCGGACCACCCAATCCTCTTGTCAGGGCTGCCGCATTTAATTCTTCCCCGATCTTGACGGAACACATGATAACAGGGACAAGCCTGTATTCCAGCATTGCACTGGCTTTGCCCCCGCCAAAACGGATTCCTCTCATTTTCATAGCGTCCCCTATGGCATTATATTCTTCTACAACAGTAGGGAAAAATCGGAATATCACGGACATAGGAATGATGATCTGCTCCGGTAAATGCAGCTTCTTCATGGAGGCAACAAACTCGCTGACCGTCGTTGTCCTGACCGTGATGTATCCCATCATAATCCCCGGCACAAACCGCATAAAGAAACCGCAGATTGCAACAACAAGAAAGTTAGGAAGGCCGGACAGGTGGGGGAGCGCCCATAGTTGCAATATATAGCTGCCGCCATATAAAACAAAATAGATAACCGATCCCTTCCACGATTTTTCCGTGAGCAGCAGGATCAATGGAACAGCAGCCAAAATAGGAGCAAACTGTTTAGAAGCAGCCCCACCTCCGCCGCTCAAGACAAAGAGGGCAATCGTGATAAGCAATGCCAACTTTGTCCGAGGGTCTAACGACAGGCCGGTTTCCTTTTTTTTGCTTGCTAACAATTCACGGCGCATTATGCAATACCCGCACGCTTAAAGTGCTTTTTGAAAATTTTCTGGCCGATCACACCGCCGATCACGCCGCAAACGAATCCGGCAATCAAAAGAAGGGGGAGCGTATATGCCGAGATATAGCTCATAATGGAATCTGCATACTCTTGTCCATAACCGCTGATTAGCTGCTGATAGTAGCTGTCCCGTGTTGCAACAATGGGGATGTAGTTTCCGATGATCCACATAGAAAAAACACCATGCGATATGATTCCTTTTTTTGCACTCTTATAATCGCCGGATTTCAAAACAAGATCAGCCAGGACACCGAACACGGCACCGGTAATAATGCTCCAATACCCCATGCCGGTCAGCAACATCAAAATACCGCAGATCAGTCCTGTCAGCGATACCATTCCAAACTTCTGGACTTTAGAATAATACAGCATCATTACGATTCCGCCAATCAGCGGAACCAGCACGATCAGAAGCGGAAGAAAAATAGGGATAAATCCCAGCATGGCAATCGCCATCATCACCACAAAATAGATCGCAGTGAAGATTCCAACATTGATAAGGTCTTTTCCTTGTAGTTTATTCATTATTTGGTCCTCCTGTTTGCTTTTGTGTTAGCACCAACTAACCGCATTTCAGTATAGCAGATATGTCGGTATGTTTCTTCTCCAAAAAGGCATTTTCGCTCCAAATAGACAATTACTTTACTCTTGCTATCTTTGCGGGGAATGATTGTCTGCGTGTGAGCGTGAACATAGAACTATCCCACATTGAAAAGCGGCGGTTCTTGCATAATTTGAAATGGAAACAGCCAAAATCACCGCTTCAAATTGTAGTATTAGTAGAGGGAGAAATAGAAGGTAGGGTTTCGATAGCAAGCACAGCAAGCGAGTACCCGCTTGCGATTTTTCGGATTTTCAGGTCCCTTGCCCGAAAATGAAAAATGCTTGTTGGGATAATCCCAAACCCTTATGAAGAACGGAGGCGGCGCATGGCAAACCGAAAGCGGAATATCCAAATGAAATTCTATGTTACGGAGGATGAAAAACGGCTCATAGACGACAAAATGAGCCAGCTCCCCACACGCAGATATGGTGCCTACCTCCGAAAGATGGCGATTGACGGATATATCATCTACACCGACACCACGGAGATCAAGGCGTTTACCGCGGAGCTTTCCGCCATCGGCCGGAACATCAACCAGATCGCAAAACGGATCAACACCGCCGGCTCGCCCTATCAGGCGGATATGGAGGAAATCCGGGAAAGGCTGGATCAGATATGGCAGTTACAAAGACGCATCCTATTAAGTCAACGCTGAAAGCGGCCATCGACTATATCTGCAATCCAGACAAGACGGACGGGAAGCTGCTGGTGTCCTCCTTCGGCTGCACCGCGGAGACCGCCAACATTGAATTTGCATGGACCCGCCGCCATGCCATCGATACCTCTCCCGCTCCCGCATCCGGTCCCGTCCCTTCCGGTCCGAGCCCTGGGGGTTGGGGGGATTGATTGGACAGGATTTGATCCTTCCGTACTTGATAGATCTTTTTTTGATTTTTCTTTACTTGATCTATTAGTATTTAATTGTGCGGGGTTTTCCTGTTCAGGTTTTCCCAAGACAGGAGAATCCAAGACTGGTTTTACCTGAACTGGATTTTCCCGTTCAGGTTTTTCCGGTTTTGGTTCCGGCGGTCTGGGCTGCTCCAGGATGGTGTACTCGATGGCGCCGAGCTGGCCGTTGGGTTTGCGCCCCTGTATCGCCGCCCGGCCTCCCATGAGGGAAAGAATATGGGCGGCTTCATTTGCGCCGCCCACAGGTGAAAAATAAGGGGATTTCCCACCCGTTTTCATACAGTTTTGCGTGCCCCCGGCAGGGCATAAAAAAACGCCACAGGTTTGTGTTACCCATGGCGTTGCCCCGGCAGATGGCCGGTCTGTATTCAGTTATATGGTCACGGGGCGGAGGCCCCGATTGACGGGTGCTGTACCCATATCTCGGCATTTTGTGGCCTTTCAGCGTGTCAAGGCTCACTCAACAGTAGTAAAATCGTAGTAAATGAGGTGGTTTTGACCTGTCTGAAATGCCCGTGGATACAGTGTTTTCAAGGGATAATCAGGTTTCGGCTTGATTTTTAATTAAAAAGTGTAGATATTCTCCGGCAGATGCCGCTTCCAATCCAGAATTTCGGGCATATCCTGACCGATCTTGTGTGGGCGATGAGCTTGCGCTTGACGTCCTCACGCTTCAGCGGGCGGCGCAGCAGGGGGGTATCCGGCAGATAGAGCTGACCGGCTGCTGGATAGTTGCTGGCACGCCGGTAAGCGTCGATCTTCTGCGATCCTTGCTGATTCATACGCAGCTCTTCTTTACCTTCCCTTATTATTATGCAAACGGATTTTCTGTGGGATACGGCAGGCTCTTGGGCTGGTTGTAGGCAATGTCCGCAATGCCAAGGAACTTGAACACTTCAAACAGCGTCTTACCATAGTGACCGAAGGCAACGGCACCGTGGTGCGGGTAGCGCTTTTGAATCAGGACGTGGCGGTAGAAGCGGCCCATCTCGGGAATGGCGAAGATGGCGATGCCGCCGAAAGACCGCGTTGCAACGGGTAAAATTTCACCCTGAGCGATGTAGGCGCGCAGCTGGCCTTCGCTGTCGCACTGCAAACGGTAGAACGTGATGTCGGACGGCGCAATGTCGCCTTCCAACGTGCCGCGGGTGAAATCGGGGTCGCTGCCGGCGGGCTCCAGCAGGCGGTGCTGGATGAGCTGGTACTTGACGGCGCGGTCACTGCACATCTTGCAGGACGGCGTGTTGCCGCAGTGGAAGCCCATGAAGGTATCGGTCAGTTTGTAATTGAACTTGCCGGTGATGTCCTCATCATAAATGTACTTGGGTACGCTGTTGTTGATGTCCAGCAGGGTGACGGTGTCGCCGGACGCACACATGCCGATGTACTCGGACAGGGCACCGTAAATATCGACCTCGCAGGCCACGGGGATGCCGCGGCTGGCAAGGCGGGAGTTGACGTAGCAAGGCTCAAACCCGAACTGCGACGGGAAAGCGGGCCAGCACTTATCGGCAAAAGCAACATACTTTTTGCTGCCCTTGTGGTTCTCGGCCCAGTCGAGCAGGGTCAGCTCAAACTGCGCCATGCGGGTCAGCAGGTCGGGGTAATAGTGCCCCTCGCCCATCTCGGCGGCCATGTCCTTGCAGACGTCCGCGATGCGCGGGTCGCCCGCATGCTCTTTGTAGGAAACGAGCAGGTCAAGCTCGGAGTTCTCCTCAATCTCAACACCCAGCTCATACAGACCCTTGATGGGGGCATTGCAGGCGAAGAAGTCCTGCGGGCGCGGGCCGAAGGTGATGATTTTCAAATCACGCACGCCCAGAATGGTGCGGGCAATCGGCACAAACTCGGCGATCTTGTCGGCAATTTCCTCCGCCGTGCCGACGGGATACTCGGGAATATAGCCCTTCAGATGGCGCATGCCGAGATTGTAGGAGCAGTTCAGCATACCGCAGTACGCATCTCCGCGGCCATTGATCATATCGCCGTCGCCCTCGGCTGCCGCTACGAACATGCAGGGGCCGTCAAAGTGCTTGGCAATCAGCGTTTCGGGCGTTTCGGGGCCGAAGTTGCCGAGGAATACGGTCAGAGCGTTGCAGCCTGCGGCGGTGACTTCGGCCACGGCTTTTTGCATGTCGTGCTCGTTCTCGACAGTGGTCTTGCACTCATACAGGTCAGTGCCCTTGGCGGCGCAGGCGGCAGAGATGGCAGCGCGGCGCTTCTCGCTCAGGGCGATGGGAAAACAGTCACGGCTGACGGCAATGATGCCGAGCTTGACCTCGGGGATGTTGGATGATTTCATGGTGGTTTCCTCCTTTTATGTGATGCTCTGTAGGGGGCGGGCATGCCCGCCCCGCAGCATTGCGTTTGCTGCCCGTGAATGGGTTGTGGTTTGTATGTACAGGGCCGGACATGTCCGGCCCCTACGGCGCGGCAAGAATCAAATGTGGATATTCTCCCCCACCAATCCGACATACGCCCCGGCCTTGGCCTCGGCGCTGTCGGGATGGGCGAGCAGCCACTTGTTGCAGGCCCACAGCTGCGGGTCATCGCCGCCGTCATTCTTGATGGCGGGCTTTGCGGTATTGGTGCCTTTGGGCAGGGCGACCAGCACGCGGAAGCCCTTGGCTGCGTCCACATGGCAGGGCGCGTAGTGCAGCGTCGTGGCGTAGACTTCCACCAGTGTGCCTGCCGGGACGCGGAACGCCTTGACCTTGGCGGTGTCCAGCTTGCCGCCCGCGATTTCCTCCTGCCTGGCAAGCAACAGCACAAAATCTTCGGTACCCAGATTGAACTCGCTGTCGCGGTGGTATTCCAGGCAGTTCAAATAGGTGTTGTGACCGTTGCACCAGCCCAGTTGGCAGGGCATGCCGCCGAAAAGATGCTCCGACACTTCGACGGCGGCGGGCAGTTCCTGCAGGGCTGCGTCCTCGGCCACATAATCCGTAGCTGCGGGCAGCGGGGTGTTTGCCAAGGCGGCCAAAATTTCCGCTTTGGCGGTATCCAGCCCGGTCACAACGCGGCCATAGGGCTTGAATTCCGGGTCGGTTACAGAAAAAATCTTCATTGCAGTGCCTCCATTTCCGCAAAGGATACTTTCAGTGCCGGGTACAGCTTGTGCCACACGGCGTAGCGCGCGTTGTATTTTTCGACGAGCGCGGCGTCCGGCTGGGTTGTGCTCTTGGCGTGGACGAGCGCCTCGGCGCAGGCCTGCACGCTGGGGTATGCCCCGCAGGCCACCGCCGCCAGCATCGCGCCACCGTAGCCGGGGCCTTGCTCGGTCTGGGGCAGCGTCAGCGGGATGCCCAGCACGTTCGCCAAAATCTCCCGCCACAGCGGGCTTTTGGCACCGCCGCCGCAGAGTGTGCTGGCTTTAATCTTCACGCCTTGTGCCCGCGCAATCTCCACACAATCGCGAATCGCAAACGCCACACCTTCCAGCACCGCCTGGGTCAGCGCGGCACGCGGGGTGTCCATCCGCAGCCCGACGAACGCACCGCGCGAGGCAGGATCGTTGTGGGGGCTGCGTTCGCCCATCAGGTAGGGCAGGAAGTAGACGTCGTTCGCGCCCAGCTTGTCCGCCGTAATGGGTGTCTGCTCGGCAGCGTAGTCAGTGGTGTGCAGCACTTCTTCGCTCCACCACTTGTTGCAGGACGCAGCCGAGAGGATGCAGCCCATCAAATGATATCCTCCGTCCGCGTGGGCGAAGCTGTGCAGGGCGTTCTGCTTGTCGACGCCGAACGTATCGCTGGTGATGAACACCGTGCCCGATGTGCCCAAGGAAATATTGCACTTACCGCCGCCCACCGCGCCGCAGCCGACAGCCGCAGCGGCGTTATCGCCCGCGCCAGCGCAAACGACCACATCTGCAGGCAGGCCCAGCGTTTGGGCGGCTTCGGCAGTCAGCGTGCCGACGGGCTGCCAGCTCTCAAACAGCTTCGGCAGCTGTGATCCCTGCATGCCGCAGATGTCCAGCATTTCCTTGCTCCAGCATTTGTGCTCCACGTCCAACAGCAGCATGCCCGATGCGTCGGAATAGTCGGTGCAGTGGACGCCGGTCAGCTTATAGTTGATGTAATCCTTCGGCAGCATGATTTTTTCGATGCGGGCGAAGTTGTCCGGCTCGTTCTCCCGCATCCAAAGCAGTTTGGGTGCGGTGAAGCCTGCAAAGGCGATGTTTGCGGTGTAACGGCTCAGCTTGTCTTTGCCGATAACGCCGTTTAAGTAGTCGACCTGCCTTTGGGTGCGGCCATCGTTCCAAAGGATGCAGGGGCGGATAACCGCGTCATTTTTGTCCAGCACCACCAGCCCGTGCATCTGGCCGCCCGCGCCGATGCCCTTGACCTGAGACGCATCAAACCCGTCCAGCAGCGCGGGGATGCCGTCGCAGACTGCCGCCCACCAATCGGCGGGGTCCTGCTCGCTCCAACCGGGATGCGGGAAGGCAATCGGGTATTCCCGGCTGACGATGTTGGCAATGCTGCCCGTTTCGTCCATCAGCAGCAGCTTCACCGCAGAGGTGCCGAGGTCGATCCCAATATAGTACATATCTTTGTCTCCTCCTTACGGAAGATTTATCCGTTGACACCAAAAACTTTTGTATAGTCGGCCTTGAACTTCTCAATGCCGGCATCGGTCAGTGGATGGTGAAGCATCTGCTCGATGACCTTGTACGGCACCGTGGCAATGTCGGCACCGGCCAGGGCACAGTCGGTCACATGGATGGGATTGCGCACGCTGGCGGCGATGATTTGAGTTTCGATGTCCGGATAGTTCAGGAATATATCATGGATAGTCTCGATCAGATCAATGCCCGGCTGGCCGATGTCATCGAGACGCCCCAAAAACGGGCTGACATACGTGGCGCCCGCGCGGGCTGCCAGCAGCGCCTGGTTGGCGCTGAAAATCAGTGTGCAGTTCGTAGGGATGCCCTCGCCGGACAGCACCTTGATGGCCTTTAACCCCTCGGCGGTCATGGGGATTTTGACCACCATGTGCTTCGGGTCCAGCGCGTAGATGGCGCGGCCCTCGGCGATCATGTCCTCGGCATCGGTTGTGGTCGCCTTGACCTCGCCGGAGATGGGGCCGTCCACGATGGTGGCAATCTCTTTCAACGTTTCGGCGTAGTCGCGGCCCTCTTTGGCAATCAGGCTTGGGTTTGTGGTGACACCGGCGATAATGCCCATGTCGTTGGCACGGCGGATCTCGTCGACGTTGGCGGTATCAATGTAAAATTTCATACGGTAAAACCTCCTTATTTCTGCCCGTAATAGGCGTTGGGTCCGTGTTTTCTCATAAAATGCTTGTCCAAAACATGCTGTGGGGCAGGCTGTGCATCGGGGTCAATGGCCAGGGTCAAAATTGCCATCCTTGCGACTTCTTCCAGCACAACAGCGTGGTAGACAGCCTGTGCCGCGTCTTTGCCCCAGGTAAAGGGACCGTGGCTGGCACAGAGAACACCGGGTACATGCACCGGGTCAATGCCGCGGTTTTGGAACGTCTCGATGATGACCTTGCCGGTGTTCTTCTCGTAGTCCTCGTCGATCTCTCCAGGCGTCAGCTCCCGCGTGCAGGGGACAGGGCCGTAAAAATAGTCGGCGTGGGTCGTGCCAAAGGCGGGCAGGTCGCGCCGCGCCTGGGCAAAGGCCACTGCGTGGGTCGAGTGGGTGTGCACGATGCCGCCCAACTGCGGGAAGGCCCGGTACAGCTCGAGATGCGTTTTCGTGTCGCTGCTGGGCTTCAGCTCGCCCTCGATCTTGTTGCCGTTCAAATCCATGACAACGAGCATTTCCGGTGTAAGTTCGTCATATTCCACGCCGGACGGCTTGATGACAAACAGGCCCTTCTCGCGGTCAATGCCCGAGACATTGCCCCAGGTGTAGGTTACAAGTCCTCGGCGGGGCAATTCCATGTTGGCTTCATAAACTTGCTGCTTTAATGCTTCCAGCATAGGTTATCCTTTCCGTTTTAACGCTAAATCGTTCAAGAACAGCTGCTGTTCCGGACTTTCCGCCGCTGGCTGGCGTTGCCCGGCAGCCGACGCATACAAGCCCTTAGGCAATACCACATAATTCCCGCCTTACGGCTTAAGCACCGCTCCGGCGGATCTCCGCGCCAAGAGCCGCCGCAAGCGGCGGTTGCGCTCCGAAGCGCCTCGCTGCGGCTCGGTGTGCGGTACGGCATCTGCGTTGCCAAAATGCTCGATAATACACAAAGTATTATCTGCGCTTTTGGCTTAGCAGCTGCCGCACCTCGCTCGCCGTATCGGCACTTAGAATTATGCGGTGTTGCCCTTATTTTACAACGGCGCGCTCGGCTTTCAGCGCGGTTTGGTATTGGGTCAAAAAGGCGGCAAACCCGGACTTCTCGACGGGGTCGGGGGACAAGGTCGTGCTTTTGGCGTCGGCAAAAACGCAGCGGTTCAAATACGCGGCCAGCGTTTCGCCGTCGGCGCGGTGCAGACGATACGCAGCCAGCAGGGCCATGCCGTAGGAACCGCCCTCACCGGCTGTTTCCATGCAGGTCACAGGCGCACCCGCCGCCGCAGCCAGATACCGCTGGGCCACGCCCGGCGTTTTGAAGATGCCGCCGTGGCCGAGCAGGGTATTCACAGCCACATTTTCTTTGCGCAGAATTTCCAGCCCCATCGCCAACGTGGCAAAGGCAGAATAGATGTTGGCGCGCATAAAGTTGGCCAGCGTAAACGCACTGTCCGGGCGGCGCAGCAGCAGGGGGACGCCCGCGTCCAAGTGGGTGACGCTCTCACCGGAAATGTAGTTGACGGGCGTGATGCCGCCGCAGTCAAGTGCACCGTGCAGCGATTCGTTAAACAGGAGGGTAAACAACGCACCTTTGTCGATGTTTGCTCCGCACAGTGCCGCGCTCTCGGCCAGCAGATCGACCCAGGCGTTCAAATCGCTGGTGCAGTTGTTGCAGTGGACCATGGCGACCGCCGCGCCGTCGGGGGTCGTGACCATGTCGATTTCCGGGTAGACCTTGGACAGCGGCTTTTCCAGGACGACCATGGCAAAAATGCTGGTGCCTGCGCTGACATTGCCGGTGCGCGGGGCGACACTGTTTGTCGCCACCATGCCGGTGCCGGCGTCGCCCTCCGGTGGGCAGAACGGTATGCCGGGCTGCAGCGTGCCGGTTGGGTCGAGCCGCTTCGCCCCCTCAACGGTCAGCATACCGGCGTCCTCGCCTGCGGGCAAAACGGTAGGCAGCAGTTTGACAAGATCCACGGGGCAGCCTTGCTTGTCTGCCAGTGCGTTAAATTTTGCGAGCATTGCGGCATCATACCCGCCGGTGGTGCTGTCAATCGGGAACATGCCGCTGGCATCGCCTTCGCCCAGCACCTTGCGCCCGGTCAGCTGCCAGTGTACATAGCCTGCCAGCGTGGTGAAAAAGTCCAGCTGCGGCAGGTGTGGTTCGCGATTCAGCATGGCTTGGTACAGGTGTGCTGCGCTCCACCGCTGCGGGATGTTGAACCCGAACGCCGAGGTCAACTCTTCTGCTGCCGCGCCGGTCATCGTGTTGCGCCATGTGCGGAACGGTACCAGCAGCTTGCCCGCAGCATCAAACGCCAGATACCCATGCATCATAGCCGAAACGCCAATGCACCCCACTGTGGTCAGTGGCTGGCCACACTTGGCCAGCACATCCGCAGCCAATGCCGCGTAGGCAGCCTGCACACCCTGCCAGACTTCCTCCAGCGGGTAGGTCCAGATGCCATTTTCCAGCCGGTTCTCCCAGGTAAAATCGCCCTGGGCCACAGGCTTGCAGGTATCGCCCACAAACACAGCTTTGATGCGGGTGGAACCCAACTCAATGCCGAGAGAACACTGGTTTAAGTCAATCATAGGGATCCTCCTTGACAAAATAAAGGATGGTCTTTATCATAAAACTATCTAAATGTTCGGAAAGGAGCGCACCCATGGGAACCGTTTTCAATAAAAAGGAGCTTTTGGTCCTCTTGCAGGATTTCCACTGCCTTACGGGGCTGCGCTCCGCCGTTTTTGATTCGTATGGAATCGAAGTGCTTGCCTATCCGCCGGAACTGCCAGCTTATTGCCGCTTGATCCGCAGTGTGCCTGATGGCAAGACCGGCTGTTACCTGTGTGACCAGGCGGCTTGCCGCAAGGCAACGCGGCAAAAGCAGACGATCATCTACCCCTGCCATGCGGGGTTGATCGAAGTGATCACGCCGGTCCAGATCGATGGTGCTGTTGTGGGCTTTTTGCTGTTGAGCCACATTGTACAGGGGGCCGATGAGCAGAGCGAGTGGAGCTATGCGCAAAAATGCTGCTCGGCTTACGCAATTGATAAAACGGCACTGCAAAAAGCCTATAATACCTTGCCGCGCACGCCCTATCCGGTGCTGAAATCAGCAGCGGATCTGCTGGCTTTGGCGGCGGCTGCATTGTACCAAAAAGGGCTGACGCGGCTGGCAGCGGGCAGTGCGCAGGAAAAGCTGAGCCGCTACCTGGCGGAACATCTGGATGAGACATTGACAAACGAAACGATCTGCCGTGATCTTTCGTTAAGCCGTACCGGGCTGTACTATCTTTCCCGGCAGCTCTATGGCTGCGGCATCAACGAGCAGATCACGCACCTGCGCATCCAAAAGGCAATGAAGCTTCTTTGCGATACGAATCTGTCCAATGCACAGATCTGCCAGCAGATCGGATTCCTGGATGACAATTACTTTTATCGTGTTTTCCGTAAACAAACCGGTCTGACACCACGCCAGTACCGTGATTCTATCTTAGCAGATACAGCAAAGACTGAGTAGAGACGATTGTTTTCAATACTGGATTATTGTTCAAACAATTCTGAGGGAAGCGGCAATATTGAATTGTGGCCGGTGACGTGCTATAATAAACCCACATACGGTAAGTCGGCACGGCGCAATTTTGACCGCTGCCTTACGGAAAATTCGCAGCTGCGGAGTATAAACTGCTATGAAAAAATATAAGATCGCGGTGGCCGGGACCGGCTATGTGGGGCTTTCGATTGCCACGCTGCTTTCCCAGCACCATCATGTGACGGCGGTGGATATCCTGCCGGAAAAGGTCGCATTGATCAACGCGCGCAAATCGCCGATCCGGGATGATTACATCGAGAAATATCTGGCTGAGAAGGAGCTGGATCTGACCGCTACGCTGGACGCAAAGGAAGCCTACGCCGATGCGGACTTTGTGGTCATTGCTGCACCCACCAACTACGACAGCCAGACCCAGCACTTTGACACCTCTGCAGTGGAGGCAGTCATCCGCCTTGTCACGGAGGTCAATCCAAATGCCGTCATGGTCATCAAATCGACGATTCCCGTGGGCTACACGGTGTCGGTGCGGGAAAGGCTCGGCAGCCGGAACATCCTGTTCAGCCCGGAATTTCTGCGGGAGTCCAAGGCCCTGTATGACAACCTCTACCCGTCCCGCATCATCGTCGGCACCGACCCGGAGGATGCGCACCTTGTCGCAGCCGCCCACGAATTTGCGGCACTGCTGCAGGAGGGGGCCATCAAGGAGAACATTGATACGCTCTTCATGGGCTTTACCGAGGCCGAGGCCGTCAAGCTGTTCGCCAACACCTATCTGGCGCTGCGCGTTGCCTATTTCAATGAGCTGGATACCTACGCGGAGAGCAAGGGCCTGAACACGAAGCAGATCATTGACGGCGTATGTCTTGACCCGCGCATCGGCAGCCATTACAATAACCCCAGCTTCGGCTACGGCGGCTACTGCCTGCCCAAGGACACGAAGCAGCTGCTGGCAAACTACGCCGATGTGCCGGAAAATCTCATCGAGGCCATTGTGGAGTCCAACCGCACCCGCAAGGACTTCATCGCTGACCGCGTGCTGAAGCTGGCCGGGTACTACGGCTACGATCAGGAAAATGAGTTTGACGAAAGCCGCGAAAGGCCCGTCACGATCGGCGTCTACCGCCTGACGATGAAGAGCAACAGCGACAACTTCCGCCAAAGCTCGATTCAGGGTGTCATGAAGCGCATCAAGGCCAAGGGCGCACAGGTCATCATCTATGAGCCTACGCTGGAGGACGGCAAGACCTTCTTCGGTTCGGCAGTGGTCAACGATCTGGACAAATTCAAGCGGCAGAGTCAGGCCATTCTGGCCAACCGCTACGATGCCTGCCTCAACGATGTGCAGGACAAGGTCTACACAAGAGATCTATTCGGCAGAGACTGAAACGCCTTTCTGCCGCTTTTTGACAGTGGAGTAAGGCTCTCAATGCCATTACCGCACAATATCCCTGTGACTTTTAAAGAGAGGAACACCTGTTATATGAAATATGATTATCTGGTAGTCGGCTCCGGTCTGTACGGTGCCATCTTCGCCCATGAGGCCAAGGTCCACGGCAAATCCGTGCTGGTCGTGGATAAGCGCCCCAACATTGCGGGCAACATTTATACCGAGAACATCGAGGGTATCAACGTCCATAAGTATGGTGCGCACATCTTCCACACCAACAACAAAAAGGTCTGGAACTATATCACCCGGTTTGCCGAGTTCAACCGCTTTACAAACTCTCCCGTTGCTAACTATAAGGGTGAGCTGTATTCGCTGCCCTTCAACATGTATACCTTTAATAAAATGTGGGGCGTCGTCACACCGGAGGAGGCAGCCGCCAAAATTGAGGAGCAGCGCCGCGAGATCACCCACGAGCCGCAGAACCTTGAGGAGCAGGCCATCTCCCTTGTGGGCCGCGACATTTATGAAAAGCTCATCAAGGGCTACACCGAAAAGCAGTGGGGCCGCGATTGCAAGGACCTGCCGGCATTTATCATCAAGCGCCTGCCTGTGCGGCTGACCTTTGACAACAACTATTTCAACGCGCTGTATCAGGGCATTCCCATCGGCGGCTACACCAAGATGATCGCCAATCTTCTGGACGGCATCGAGGTGCGGCTGAACACCGATTACCTCGAAAACAAGGCCGCGCTGGACGCACTGGCTGACAAAATCGTCTACACCGGCCCGATTGACGCTTATTTTGACTACAAACTCGGCACGTTGGAGTACCGCTCTGTCCGGTTTGAGAATGAGCTGCTCGACAAGCCCAGCTTCCAGGGCAACGCCGCCGTCAACTATACGGACCGTGAGACGCCGTGGACCCGCATCATCGAGCACAAATGGTTCGAGTTCGGCAAGGACGAGAACGGCAACGACCTGCCCAAAACGATCATCAGCCGCGAGTATTCCTCTGAGTGGAAGCCCGGTGACGAGCCGTATTACCCCGTCAACGATGCTAAAAACGGCGCACTGTATGCCGAGTACAAGAAGCTGGCCGACGCCGAGCCGAAGGTCATCTTCGGCGGACGCCTGGGTGAGTACAAGTATTACGACATGGATCAGGTTATCGCCGCCGTGCTGGACCGCTGCGAAAGAGAGCTGCACTAAAGTACAGCCAAGCGAAAGCACAAAATTCAAAAGGCAGCAAAGCAGACCCCAAAAGCTAAAATCGGGGTTTACTTTGCTGCCCTTTTTTATTTGCTCAATCCGCTGGCGCCGCTTGCCACAACGCCACCGTCCATAAGAATGTCTGCTCCGGTCAGGAAGCCCAGCCGCTCATCCAGAAGAAGCGCAAACAAAGCGGCGATTTCTTCCGGCTTTCCGTTGCGCTTGAGAGCAGAGTATTTTTTGAATACATCCGCCTGCCCGCTTTCCAGTGCGCCCATCGGCGTGTCAAAGTTGCCGGGTGTCACACTCAGGCAACGCACATTTTTCTCGCCAAAGCGTGCGGCATCGGTCTTAGCAAACCAAATTACAAAATGCTTGCTGATGGCGTAGGCCAGACCCGGGCGGGCGTCCTTAGGGGCAATGCCTGCCCGCGCCACCAGCTTTTTGATGAATTTTTCACGGTCGGTGCGCGCCAGCTTGTACGCACCCTTGGGCATGACAAACTGCGGGGCAAGGTAGGCGCTCATGCTGGAGGTGTCGATCACACAGCCGCCCGGTGCCATGACCTCATAAAAGGCATCGTTGATATTCACCGTGCCCAGCGCATTGCCGCGCAAAATCTTTTCAGCATCGCCCATGTGAGGGCTGAGGCCCGCAATGTGCAATACCGCTTTTACTTCACCGCATTCGGAGGCGTGTTTGGCCAGCGCAAAACAGCTTTCACGGTCGGAAACATCACAGCTGAACGCCTCAGCCTCGCCGCCTGCACTGCGCAGATCGTTGACTGCCTTTTCCAGCTTGGACGCCGTGCGCCCCACCAAAATCGTGTAATACCCTTCTTCACAGACAAGCTTCGCCGTGGCAAGTCCCATGCCGCTGCCGCCGCCTGTGATAACACAAACCTTTTTCATAATAGGCACCCCCTTTTCTTTGTGTCAGTGCAGGGAATCCAGTGCGTGGAGATAGCACTCCCACTGC
>OLQV01001874.1_pt1 | contig 14927 bp, 10 predicted proteins | sample 1672371 | NCBI WGS metagenome assembly OLQV01 (sample SAMEA3136676, study PRJEB25190) | human gut metagenome
TGCGGCAGAAGCGCAGCATGGCTGAGTACCAGCTGGCCCAGGGCAACCTGGCCCGTGCGCTGAACCGACTGCGGATCAGCGGAAGAATGTAATAAAAAAGAGACCGCAAGGGCGACTCCTCATAAGGACATCTTGAAAACACCAGATTAAACCGATTGAGAGAATCTCTTGGTGTCGACCAAACGGGAATAGCCATCAACCATTTCATCGTGGTTGGTGGCTATTCCTGTTTAAAGGTATATTCATGTTGAAATCCGAACCGGAATCTTTGTAAAATTCCCTACCGCTCTTTAACCAGAAACAATGGGTAACCGCATGCCTAACCGGGAGAGCAGTTCGTTGGTAATCGTCCCACAGCATGCAGCCAGTTCCTCTGCCCGAATCACCTGACCGCCATCCCGGCCGATAATAGTCACTGTATCGCCAGGAGCGACCTCCGAAAGATCGCTGACGTCCACCAGCAACTGGTCCATGCACATCCACCCCACCATAGGACAATGCCGGCCCTGAATCAGCACCTGGCCGCCCCGCTGAGGCAGATCCCGGGGCAGACCGTCCGCGTAGCCGATGGTGACCACCGCCAGTTTGGTTTCTTGCTCTGCCTGAAAGACCCGCCCGTACCCGGCGCTCTCTCCGGCTTGCACAGTGCGGATACTGGCCACTCTGGCCCGGAGAGACAGAACCGGCCGCAGGTCAAGGCTTCGCTGAACAGGCGCATCATCGCTTCGAACTCCATAGAGTGCGATTCCAGCCCGGACATAGTCACAGGGCTGAGCTGGGAGGTTCCAAAGTCCATAGCTGGACTGGATATGAACTTTGCCGGGATCATATCCGGCAGTTCGGAGCCAGGCCACCGTATCATAGAACAAGGTCAGCTGCTCTTGGGTGTAGGCAACATCTTCGGCTTCCAGGCTGTCCGAGACGTATAGATGAGAAAAGACACCGTCCACTACCAGGTTTGGAAGCCGGAATGCCTCCAGGATCTCCTTCCGGTTTTCCGCCAGGATGCCCAGCCGGTGCATCCCCGTGTCCAGGGCCAGATGGACATGGACACGCCGCCCTCTGGCTGCCAAGGCCCGCCCGTGGTCAATATCCGCCACCGTCTGGGTCAGATGCCATCGTGTCAAGAGCGGAGCTTCCTCCGGGGAGGTATAACCTAAGATCAAGATCGTCCCCCGGATGCCCGCCTTTCGCAGAGCAATCCCCTCGGCCAGGCAGGCCACGGCAAAGGCCCGGACGCCCGCTCGCTGTAAGGTGCGGGCGGTCACTGCCCCGCCGTGACCGTAGGCCTCCGCCTTTACCACCGCCATCAGCTCTGTCCCCGGGGCCAATGTGTTCCGCAGCACCTGGGCGTTGTGCCCAAGGGCCGCCAGATCCACCTCCCGCCAGGCCCGAGCGGTGGGGCTGGGCTTCTTTTGAAGCCTCAGCAGGCAAGGGGCGGAGAGCAGCGCACTGAGCGCCAGCACCACAATAAAATGGAGAACACTGTTTTCAATGAGCATTTCTCCCAGTCCCAGTAGCTTTGCCGCTCCCCGGACCAGTACGATGCAGAGGGGATGGAGCACATACATGGCTGTGGAAAATTCCCGGACTTTCCTGGACTCGCCCTTGTTTCCGCCCAGCAGCAGAGAAAAAAGGCATACTATGCACAGGGGGAGGGCGAGGTACATGCTGTCGTGGCGCTGGACATCCATGCGATGGAGCCACAGCCCCTCGGCGCTCATGGCTGCCAGAGAGAGGAAGAAGCCCGCCAGAGACAGCTTTTGGTTCCACCGCCTTCCGGCGGCCCCAAGCAGAAGGAACAGTGGCGCGAAGAACAGGCCATTGCGGGTATAGCCGCACAGTGTAAAAATGCCGTCGTAAAGGGTCCGAAGCAGCGGGATCTGGGAAACCAGTCCATAGTAACTGTCCCCGCCCAGACCGATGAGATAGAGTAGCGCCGCCACAGGCAGAGCCACCCGCAGGCCCAGCCGGCTGAGCCACCGGGCGATGACGATGCCCAGAATGGTCGCCGGGAAATACCACAGGTGGTAGAAGGTGCCGTCCACCAGCAGTTTCCGCAAAACATCCGCCGGACCGGTGAAGCTGCCGGCATAGAGATTCACTGGCAGATACAAAAGGATGCAGACGCCGTAGAGCAGGCAGAGCTTTTTCAGCTGCCGCCCCACACCAGCCCAGTGATTCCGGCTCAGAAAGTACCCAGTGGTCATCAGAAAGAATGGGACTGCCACCCGGGCCAGTACCCGGGTAAGCCAGAAATCAGCCATGGCAGACACATCCGCCAGGGGCGAGGTGTGGTTCATCACCACCAGCAGGACTGCCGCCAGACGAAAGAGGTCCAAAGTCGGGACGGTTTTCTTAGCCGTTCTCATGGGTATCCCCCCACCATGTCAGGATAAATCCCTCCACATTGTCGCCGGATATCTGGCAGCAGCCCTCCGGCACTTCCACCTCTGTGACGGCTCCGGCGGCGGGCACATAGAACACCTGGGCCATGCGGCCGTTTTCCAGAGCGACGCTCCGGGGACCCTGCCGCAAAAAGTCCCGGTACTCCTCCAGACACAGCCCGTTGGTTTCCATCAGCTGGGCGTGGGGCGCCCCCACATAGCGGAAGTGCCACGGCTCAGCCGAGATCCCGGTGACTTCCTCCTTGCCCCGCTGGTAGCGTTCGATAAAGCCGTACCGGGCCGCCAGACGCCTAAATCTTCCGCAGACGCCGTCATAGGGAAAGGCAGGCCGGATGAAGTCGATGTATCCGGCAGCCTTTCCCAGGTCGATGGCGAGGCCGGTCTGATGCTCACTGCATCCTGGAAGGGCCACATACTGGCGGGTAAATGTCTCCCCATGCTCCGCCATGGAGTCGTCCCAGATCCGCTGCTGTTCCTGCTGGCTCCGCCAGCCGGACACCGGCACGATCTCCCGCTGTCCCCCCGCCTTTTGGATACAGGCAGACAGTAGCTGCCGTGCCCGGCTTTCAAGAAGAATGTCGGGGTGGTGCGGGTCCACCGAGGTCAGCGCAGATCGCTCTTTTTCATGCAGGGGATGCGCCCGGTTGACCAGGACCAGCGGCCCCTGAAAAATCTGCTCCCGGGGAATCGACACGGTTCTCATCCCGCCACCCCCAACTCGATCAGGCGGGTCACCAGCTCCCCAAAGGAAATGCCGATGCCCTGCATCATGCTGGGGTAGCGGCTGTGGGCGGTGAAGCCGGGGATGGTGTTGACCTCATTGAAGACGATCTCCCCATCCGGGGTGAGGAACAGATCCACCCGGGCGAATACCCGGCAGTCCAGGGCACGGTAAATGGTTTTTGCCGCTGCCTGGATCTCTGCCGCCTTCTCCGGCGGGATGCGGGCGGGACAGTGGATGGCGGAGGTCTTTAAGGTGTACTTCTCCTCATAGTTGAAAAAGCCCTCCGACAGCGCAATCTCGTCCACCAGACCCACGGTCAGTTCCTCGTTGCCCATGACCGCGCAGCCCACCTCAAAGCCGGGGATCGTCTCCTCCAGGATCACGGCGCTGTCGTGGCGGAATGCCTCCTTCATGGCGGCGGGCAGCTCTTCCGGCCCGGAGACTTTGGTGATACCGAAGGAGGAACCGGCCCGGACCGGCTTGACAAACACCGGGTATCCCAGTTCCTCCGCTGCCTGGGCGATCCGGCTGAAATCATCGCTGGAATGAAAGACGTGGCTCCGGGGGACCCGGATGCCGGCCAGGGCCGCCAGCTGGTGGGCCCGGTCCTTGTCCATGCACAAGGCGCTGGACAATGTCCCGCAGCCGATGACCGGGACCCCGGCCAGTTCAAAGAGTCCCTGTACCGTACCGTCCTCGCCGTTCTTGCCGTGGAGGACTGGGAATACCGCGTCAAAGAGGAGACGGCGGCCGGAGCCGTCCAGCAGTAGTAAAGCGTGGGCCTCCCGTTCCACCAGCGGGGTGCAGGGGATACAGTCTGCCGCCTGCTGCCAAGTACCGTCCTCCAGCCGGGAGAGGTCGCCGGTATAGCAGAGCCACTGCCCCTCCCGTGTGATGCCCACAGCCAAAGGAGTATAGCGGGCGGGGTCCATGTGGGACAGCACCGCATAGGCGGAATGGAGAGAAACTTCGTACTCCGTGGAGCATCCGCCGAAGAGAACGAGAATGGTTTTCATGGGATAAGACCTCCTAATCAAAATAAAGCGCCTGGTTCTGATACTGAAATGGTACCAGAACCAGGCGTTTCATACTTGTCTATCTACCAACGGATGCCTTGCAAGTTTTCTGCGAAATTCTTGTGATTTTCTTACGGCGCTTCTGAATGGTCTGACGGAAGACAGATGGTGAAGGTGATCCGATCCTCGGTGCTGTCCGCCCGAATGGTCCCGCCGTGGAGCTCCACGATCTCCTTGGCGATGGCTAAGCCAAGGCCCGCACCACCTGTCCGGGTGGCGCGGGAGCTGTCCAGACGGAAGAACTGTTCAAAGATCCGGTCCAATTTCTCCTGGGGGATGTTCTTTCCCGCATTGGAGAAGGTGAGTACGATTTTCCCGGCCTCTATCCGTCCGGCAATTTCCACCGTGCTGTCCGGCAGGCTATAATAAGACGCGTTGCGCAGGAGATTATCAAAGACCCTTGCCAGCTTATCCGGGTCACAGGAATAGTGCAGCTTGGGCGGCAGATCCAGGCTGCATGACAGCCCCGATTCTGCGAAAATGGGGCGGAATTCGCTGGCGACCTGCTCCAGCATCCGCGTCAGGTCCACGCTCTGCCGCTCCAGCTCCAGGCGAGAGAGGTTGAAGCGGGTGATGTCGAAGAACTCGTTGATGAGGTCCTCCAGCCGCTCCGCCTTCTCCAGGGCGATGCCGGTGTACCTGGCCCGGATCTCCGGGGAGATCTGAGGCTCATCCCGCAGGAGGGTCAGGTAGCCGATGACGCTGGTCAGGGGCGTTTTCAGGTCGTGGGCCAGATAGACGATTAGGTCGTTTTTCCGCTGTTCTGCCTCCCGGGCTGCCCGGGCGTCCCGGAGAGCCTGCTCCCGGGCCAGATTCAGCTGGATGGAGATGTCCTCCAGGGAATCCGGCAGCTGGATGGGCTCCTCACTGGGGCGGGATAATTGCTCTGCCGCATTGGCCACCACGTCCAGCTGCTTGATGGGCTTGGAGATAAAATAGAAGCTGATGACCACCCAGCCCGCCAGCACTGTGACGATGCAGACCAGAACGATGTAGTCTCGGACCCAATTCAGGAAGTCGTAGAGCGGCGAGGGCTGCCAGGTGATGCTGGCGCAGATGATGAAGCCCAGGAATGCCAAGGCCATCACTGCGACCACCCAAGCCATGAGGACCAGCAGGTAGCCGCCCCAGATGCGCAAAGACCTCCGGCGGCTGCGGGTATTTCCTTTCTTACTCAATGGTGTACCCCACCCCCCAAACGGTCTTGATGAATTTGGGCTTTCGGCTGGGCTCGTGCATCTTTTCCCGTAGCCGGGCGATGTGACTCATGACGGTGTTGTTGCTGTCCATAAACGCCTCGCCCCAAACATGTTCAAACAGTTCCTCGCTGGACACCACATTCCCCCGGTGCTCACATAGATACCAGAGAATGGAGAATTCCAAGGGCGTCAGGGCCAGTTCCTCGCCGAACAGGACGCACTTGTGAGTGGCCTTGGAGATCTGAAGGCCTCGAAAGTCGTATTCGGTGACCTCCTGGACTGTCCCCTCCCTGGGGTTGTACCGGGTGTAGCGGCGCAGCTGAGTCTTGACCCGGGCCACCAGTTCCAGAGGATTGAAGGGCTTGGTGATGTAGTCGTCCGCTCCCAAGGTCAGCCCCATGATCTTGTCCATATCCTCCACCTTTGCGGTGAGCATGATGATGGGGAACAGGTGGTCCTCCCGGATGCGCTGGCAGAGGGTAAAGCCGTCCATGTCCGGCAGCATCACATCCAGCACCGCCAGATTCAAGCGTGTCGTCCGCACACAAGCCAGGGCGTCGGAGGCATTATAGAATTTGTGGATGGTGAAGCCTTCGTTTTTCAGATAGACCTCCACCAGATCTGCGATCGCAGTCTCGTCATCGACGACTAAAATATGTGTAGCCATAGTTGCCGGCCTTTCGTGTTTTTCTGCATTATAGCACGGAACGTATAAAAAAGCGAGTATGACTCTTGATTTTTCCTAAACATGTCCTAAAGGGGACTGTTGCGGTCTCCTGTCTGCGCAAAATTCTCACCAGACTGTATCGAAACTACGATCTTCCAGACTCCTGATTTCGTAGGGTCGAAGTCGTGAAGCTGCGCCGCAGTGCTCTGTCATCCTTCGCTGGCAGGATCGGTCTGCGTATCATACGATGAACATTCCTCCAGATCTGCAGCCTGCTACCCGGATAGGCTTTTTTCAGCTTTGTGACAGCACGCTCCTTTGCCTTTTCCACGGCGGACTCCTTCATCATGTGGTACATGCCGATTTCCTTCAGCGAAGTTTTTTCAAATCCGAATACGCCGTAGAATTTTCCGAGGATGTCCCTGTCCTTCTTCGGGAGAGCATCAAATAGTTCCTGCAGCAGCTCAATGCAGACTTTTCGATACACGACCTGCTCCGCAGAAACAGAGAGATTCCCAGGCATCAGCCGCTCAAAGGGATCACCGTCATAGCTCCCAGGGATAAGATCATTGACACCAACAAAATGGGTGTTGTAACGGATGTGCTTGACAGCCTGTTCCAGAAGGACATCCATTTTCTCCGCGATCTCTTCGATGCTGAACTGACCTGAATGATATAGCCTTTGTGCCTGCCGGACAGCATCCATCTCGTGCTTGCTCAGAGAAAGATTTCCGATATGTTGCTCCAGCCAACGGGTCATCCGGCCTTTCAGATGTGGGTACAGGTAGGTGGCAAGCACAGCACGGCTCTCATCGTATTCTCTGCTCTGGACCCGTGTCAGAAATTCCAACGCACCCTCGCCGCAAAGATCCTCCAGAATCGTTTTCGTATAGCCGGACAACTCTCCCGGTCTTTCCCTGTCCATATGCAGACAGTTGAACTCTCTGGCAGTCTCCCGGGCGATGCGCCGGATCAGCCCGAGATTCCTGCGGTACAACTCCTCCAGCGCGCGCTCATCACCGCCGTAATATCGGCGGACCAATTCCTCATTGGTCATGGGTCCCACCCGCCTTTGCTTTCGGTGGACGCCCTCGGGGCTTGCTCACTCTGGTGATGCGGCAATATTCATACACTTGCGCAGTAGATATTTGTTCAGAAAACTCCTCAACAGAGATATCCGGGCTGCGCAGCGCATCGTAGAGCCGGTCTCGCACATGATCCTTGGCTCTTCTGGCATCTTCCTGAGAGATAGCTCCCCGCTGCATATCCTTCGTGATCCTGGAAAAGGCAGTCAGCTTGGCCTTCACCTTGGGGTTGTTCTTTGCCAGTTCCTTTTGAACTTCCACCGTGCCAAATTGCCGACAGGTGTAGCCAGGAGCGTGGGGACAGGCCCCTTCGCAGTACAAAGCGTGGACGCCGCTCTTCAGCATGAAGTATTTCCCGCAGATGATGCAGCGGCGGATGTTGTGTCCGCTATTCAGGGCCAGCATATAGTCTGCCTTCATCAGCGCCTGTAAGCTGTCCGTCACATGCTCCTGACAGATGGCCATGGAGCCGTCCGGCAGCTCCCGCGGGACATAGGAGAGCATATATTCATCGTGTCTCCTGTAGCAGTCCCCGTGGTAAGTGATGGGGTTGACGATCAGCTTCTCTGCGGTGCGATCATCGTTATAGAAACCATAGAGCGCTGCCGCATAACTTTCCGGCCCATTGGTCGTGAGTGTGGAGAGGATAAACTTGATGAAATTCCGGATGGTAGGAACAAAGGCACGGATGTCGTGAAGATACATCATGTAGCGGTCGATGTATTTCTTGTAGGCACTCCAGGTATCTTCGCACGCTCCCAGGAGGCGAAACATCTCGTAATAAAACAACTCGCCCTTTTCCTCGCTGCCCTCTCTGCGACGAAACAGATCCAGCAGTCCCAAGGAGATTTCAGGATCGCTGTCCCCATCATCGCTCTGGAAGAATTCTTCCGCTGAGGCGCTGAGAAGTTTTGTCTGATCATCCTCTGAAAGGCTGTGCTCCTCGGGAGGAAACAAGCTGAACTGTCCTGTGATCTCCCGTATCACCGAAAAGAAAGCGTCATAGCAATCGTCCGGTAGCAAGCGGAACACAGTATATCGGCGAAGTTCCTGACAGAGCTGCTCCATCTCATCATTCAGTTTCCACCAAAGTTCACTCTTGCGGACATACTCGTAGATGTCCATAATGGTACGGATGCGCACCATCCGTTCGTGCAGAGGGTGGTAGTCATCCGGTGATAGATTCAGCAGATCTTCGGTCAGCCTGCCTGCCTCAAACTGCTGCCCGTTCAGCTCCAAGGTGCTGCCGTAGGTATAGAATATGATGCTCCCCTCCATTTCCGCTGGCCCCCTCCTCTGCAATAATTTGTCCTACTTGATTTTTAATCTGTCCATGCTTTTTATCAGGATACCATCTTTTCCACCACAATACAAGCAGAGGGGCAAGGGGATGCTCAAAAGTCCTGTGGGCACTGCTCCTCTAAAAGAATACTACTCCCACTTCTTTCGAGGTGGGAGATTTTTGTATTCAGATATTTTGAATTGGAGGTACTGACTATGAGCAACAAAATGGACCGTCCTCTGGTCACGGTGGACGGTAGGACGCTGATGGACCGTCCGCTGGAGCCGCCCAATTTTGTGGTGGACACGCTGATCTCTCAGGGTCTGCATATCCTGGCGGGTTCACCCAAGGTGGGCAAGTCCTGGCTGGCCCTGTGGCTGGCGGTGACGGTGGCCAAGGGAGAACCGGTCTGGGGAATGAGCGTGAAGCAGGGCACCACCCTCTATCTCTGCCTGGAAGACTCCGTCCTTCGCATCCAGAACCGCCTCTTCGAGATCACAGAGGACGCGCCGGACAGCGTCCATTTCTGTACGGAGTGCGCTCCCATCGGCCAGGGGCTGGAGGAGCAGGTGGAGGGCTTCCTCGTAGCTCACCCGGATACTGTTCTGGTCCTCGTCGATACGCTGCAGATGGTCCGCCCCGTCCACGATGCCACCTACGCCAATGACTACCGGGACCTGTCCGTGCTGAAGCGGCTGGCGGACAAGCACGGCATCGCCATCCTGCTGATCCATCATCTGCGAAAGGAAACTGCCGATGATGTGTTCAACCGCATCTCCGGTACGACAGCCATCAGCGGGGCGGTGGATTCCAGTTTTACTCTGGTGGAAGATCGGCGCGGCAGCGGTAAGGCGAAGCTCTCCTGCATCGGTCGTGACATTGAATACCGGGAGTTGTCTCTGGAACGCAACGTTGAAAACGTGTGGGAGATGGTAGCAGACAGCAGAACGCAGCCGGAGCTACTGGGCGACCGGATCACCTATCTGGTCTCTGAACTGATGCGCGACCGTACGAAATTTATCGGCACTCCCACAGAGCTGTCTGAAAAAATCGACCCTGTCGGTATGGAGCGTATCTCGCCTAAGAAAGTGTCCCGCCTGATCCTGCAAAACCTTGACGCGCTAAGCAAAATCGGAATTTCCGGTATGGTGCGCCGCAGCAACGGGAAGCGGCTCATCGAGCTGCGCCGTGCCGAAAGTGACGATGCCCAGGGTGTACCTGTGGTCGCCCCTGTTGACCCTGTTGGGGCGCTGTGCGGCGATTTGCGGGAGATTGCCGGGCATGGCGAGTAAACACCCGCAGGGAAAAAGAAACGCCGTTTGTGGCCATTTGTGGCCGAAAGCGGAGCGCGGGTGTTCGGTGCAGGGAAATCACCTCCTTGGAGGTGGCCAGCATCGCGTTTGTCTGGTCTGCGGCAACGCCGCTGCCCGACTTCCGCATGAATTCCGGGCAGAAGCCCGGGCCCACTTTATCTACGATTTGGAGGAAACGACATGAAAAAAGATGTTAAATTCAGCACCCGCATGGCGTCCACAGACCGGGAGGCCATCAAGGAGTTGGCGAAGCAGTCCGGGATGTCCATGAGCGACTACGTCACTGCCTGCTGCCTGGGAAAGCAGGTGGTGGTCATCGACGGCCTGAAAGAAGTGCTGAAGGAGCTGAAGTCCATCGGCAGAAATCTGAACCAGCTCGTCACCCTGGCGCACATGGGACGAGTGACCGTGATCGATCTGGAAAGCGTATGTCGGGCGTTCTCTGAACTCTGTGGTGCCGTTCGGATGATCCTTGAACGAAAGCGCTGGTAAGCTATGGCTATCATCAGCTTCACAAACTACAAGCGGGGCCAGACCACCGGATGCATGAGCGCCGTGATGCGGTATACCATGCAGGATAAAAAGACCGAGTTCGAGGGGCAGCAGTTGGTCACAGGTATCAACTGTCAGCCGGAATCTGTCTACGCGGATTTCATGACCACCAAGCGGCTCTACCACAAGACGGACGGTGTACTGTTCTATCACATGGTACAGAGCTTCCCGAAAGGCGAAGCAGTCGACCCGGTCACCGCTCACGCGGCCGCGCTGAAGCTGGCCGAGTACTATGAGGGATACGAAGTTCTGGTCTGCACCCACACAGAACGTGAGCACATCCATTCCCACTTCCTCATCAACTCGGTCAATTTCGATACCGGACGGAAACTGCATATCGCAAAGGAGCAGCTCCAGGAACTGCGGCAACGCAACGACATGGTCTGCAAGGAGTTTTCACTTCCTGTATTTCAACCCAGGGAACAAAAGCAGAAAACAAAGACTATGACCATCGGAGAGTATCACACGGCGGCCCGCGGTCAGAGCAAGAAGCTGCAGCTCATGAATATCATCAATGACTGTATGCGCCACGCTTCCAACCGCGAGGAGTTCATTGCACTGATGGAGAGCGAGGGCTACAAGGTTCGCTGGGAAAAGTCCCGAAAGAATATCACCTATACCACGCCGAGTGGCTGGCAGTGTCGGGACCGTTTGCTGTTCGGTGACAAATATCTAAAGGAGAACATGGAATATGAATTCAGGATCAGAGAAGAAATTATCTATGGACGAGCTCATGGCCCTGAACCGGCCCGAGCCTTCACCGCAGCCGACAGCGCAGGAGTCGAGTTCACCGATCACGCCCATTGTCATCCAGTGTCCGTTGCCGGAGGCTCTGACGATGCTGACACAGAAGACAGAATCCATCGGGTGGGAAGTGCGTGGAATGCGGGAGTATCTTCCGAACCTGAGATCACACACAGACCTGACAGCGGTGCAGAACAGCATGGCGAAGATCCAGAAATCGTTGACGGAGATGACCACTCTGCTGGAACAGGCTGGGAAAAAGAAAGAAAAGCATTCCTGCAAATGGCTGGACTGGCTTCCGGACTTCGACCTGATCGTAGTGGCCAAATGGATCGTACTGGTACTGCTCATCGTGGCGGCACTGCTGGGGATGGGGTATGGCACAGCGACAGTGGTCAGCAACATCCGCAACCTGTTTCTATGAAGCCGCTCCACGCTGGACTGTATGGTCTGGCGGTAACTGGAGCGTTACTGGATGATGGTAACGAAGATGTCGAGGAACGTTACCGCCGTATCCAGGCAGAACAGGAAGCCAAAAATATCGGCGCTGTCATCGGACTGGTGGCCGGCGTAGCCATGGTGCTCACACAGGATGAGCAATCATCTACAGAACAGCAGTGGACCGAAGATCAGCAGGCAGAACAAACACAGCAGCAGACCATGTAACGGTCTGCTATTTTTGTTGCCTGACTGTAGCGTCAGGGGAAAGGAACGATATGGCGTATAAATTTAAATACAATGAGCGTCCCCGCTCCTACAGTGAAGAAAAGCATGGAGATGAGGATATTCCCTCTGCCAAGGCAGTGCGGGATACCGCAGTGGAAGAAAGGGACGACAAGATTATAAAAAGCCGCCGACAGCATGTATGCGGCAGAGAGTACATTGTGTTCGCGGAATTCAGTTTCGGAGGAACGCAATCTACGGTCGATCTTATGAAACAGGTCATCGACCTGGAGCAGGACGCAAAAAATATTTCCGCCTGAAAAACAGGTTCGCATAGACAAACAAACCGATTGAGGGTATTGTATGGTTGCAATCTCTCAATCGGTTTGGCGTTTTATGAAGGAGGTCAATATGTTACAGCCAAACCAAAAGATCACGGCGCTCTATTGCCGTCTGTCCCGAGATGATAATCTGGAGGGCGACTCCAACAGTATCCAGAACCAAAAACTTATCCTGCAAAAGTACGCCGATGAGAATGGGTTCCAGAACACCAGATTTTATGTGGACGATGGCTATTCCGGCACGAATTTCAATCGCCCAGCCTTTGAACAGATGATGGATGACATGAGCAACGGCGACATCGCCGTCATCATCACAAAGGATCTTTCCCGCCTTGGAAGAAACCAACTGCACACCGGTCTTTATATCGAGGAGATATTCCCTTCCAATGATGTGCGCTACATCGCTGTCAACGACAATGTTGACACCAAGTATGAAAACAGCAACGAGCTGATGCCTTTCAAGAATTTGTTCAATGAGTGGCACGTGCGGGACTGCAGCCGCAAGGTGCGGAATGTAGTGAACGCCAAGGCACAGCGGGGAATCCGGGTGGGGACACGAGCTCCTTACGGCTACCGCAAGGGTGCAACCAAGGACTCTCCTCTGTTGGTGGATGAGGAGGCGGCGGCTGTCGTCAAACGCATCTTCGCCATGTGCGCCGGCGGAATGGGACCAGCCCAGATTGCAAAGCAGCTCAAGAAAGAATGCATCTACAGTCCATCCATGTACGCCTATACGAAATTCGGCACATCCCATTCCGGGCTGAATGCAGAGCGGCCCTACAACTGGACTGGCGACATGGTGGCGGATATGCTTCAGAACATGGTCTACCTTGGGCACACGGTCAACCTTCGCTACAGCACCAAGTCCTACAAGGACAAAAAACGATGTGAACGCCCCAAATCAGAGTGGCTTATCTTTGAGAATACTCATGAAGAGCTGGTGGATCAGGAAACCTGGGATATCGTACAGGAGGTGCGATCTCATAAGCGCCGCCGCACGAATATGGATGAGCAGAATATGTTCTCTGGATTGGTGTATTGTGCGGACTGCGGTAAGCCCATGGCATTGCACCGGGCGCACACCATGAAGCCGGAACAGAATCATTTCACCTGCCGCACCTACAAGAAGGACGGGGCAGAAGTGTGTAGCGCTCACTATATCCGGGAAGTGGCACTGAAGGAAATCGTGCTGGAAACAATCCGCAGAGCCACAGAGTTTGCCAGGAGCGACCCGGAGCGGTTCGCCGCATATATTCAGCAAAAGCAATCTACTGAGGTGGCAAAGGAGATCCGGGGGGTGGAACGGGAATTGTCCACGATGCGGAAACGGGATGGCGAACTGGATGTAGTGTTCAAGCGGATGTATGAGGACAGCGCCTTGGGACGGGTGAGCAATGAGCAGTTCCGTTTGCTGTCTGAGGCATACTCCAAGGAGAAAGCGCAGCTGGCTGAAGCCATCCCTGCCACGGAGGAGCGCCTGGAGAAACTACGCAGTAGCATGGCCAACGCCAAGAACTTCATCGCCAAGGCCAGAAAGTTCACCGACATGACGGAACTGACCCCGGAACTGCTCCGCACCTTTGTGGCGAAAATCATCGTGTATGAGAAAGAGGTCAAATACTCCAAGCACGCACCGCAGAAGATCCACATCTGTTTTCGGGACTTCAACCTCAACGAGACAGACGATATGCTTCTATGCGGAGAGACAACAGAAAAGGCAGACAGTACAATTGCACTGCCTGCCTAATCCGAGGACACGCTTCAAGGTACCCCTATCAGGAGTAGCGGAATGGTTCCCCGGTTTTTCTTGATTTTATGCGGGTTTGACGGCTCTTGCATCTTGCAAATTTCACAAGTCATTTTAGCGTGTGCAGCCGAAAATCCGTTTTCCTCTTAAAAATTGCACACGGAAATGGGCGATCCTTTCGGCGCGGGAAGCCGCCGCAGGAAGGTGCGGCGGCTTTCTCGCGGGAGATCCTGGCGGGCTGCGGGGGAGAGAAACCGGGCTTGCAAGAGGGCGGAAGACATGATACCATGGAGGAAAGATCAATTGAGGGTGATAGGATATGCTGCTTGCCATTGACGCTGGGAACTCCACCATCAATGTGGGGCTCTTCGGCGAGGAGAAAAAACTGCTGTTTCTGGCGTCCCTGGAGACGGACCGGCGGAAGACCCGGGACCAGTTCTGCGTGGACCTGATGAACCTCTTTGCGCTCTACCACTATGAGCTGCAGGATGTCCAGGGAGCCATCCTCTGCAGCGTCGTTCCGGCGCTGGACGCCGTGCTGGAGGGGGCGCTGACCCGGCTCCTGGGGCGTAGGCCCGTCGTCGTAGGACCGGGGGCGGTGACGGGGCTCCCCATGCGGGTGACGCTGGAATACCAGGTGGGCGCGGACATCATCGCCGACGCGGTGGGGGCGCTGGAGAAGTTCCGGCCGCCCATCATCGTCATCGACATGGGCACCGCCACCACCATCAACGTGATCTCCAAGAGCGGGGTCTACGAGGGCGGTCTCTTCCTGCCGGGCATCGACGTGGCGCTGGAATCCATGAGCCACCGGGCGGCGCTGCTGCCGGACATCTCCCTGCGGCCCCCCAAGGGGCTGATCGGCAAGGACTCCGAGGAGTGCATGCTCTCGGGCATCGTCTATGGCAACGCGGCCATGCTGGACGGCCTCATCGACCGCATCTGCGAGATGTTCCAGGGAGAGGAGGTCAGCGTGGTGGCGACGGGCGGGAATGCCCCGCTGATCGTCCGCTACTGCCGCCGCATGAGCGTGCATGACCCCAACCTGCTGATGGAGGGTCTCTGGCACATCTATCAGAAAAACCGCTGAGGGATGCCGCATCTCCCAGTTGATAGGAAATGAAGG
>OLQV01001884.1_pt1 | contig 14871 bp, 24 predicted proteins | sample 1672371 | NCBI WGS metagenome assembly OLQV01 (sample SAMEA3136676, study PRJEB25190) | human gut metagenome
TCAATTAGGGTTTAAATAATAGTTTTTTACTGTCTACTTTTTATTGACAACTTCAATTTAAAATCTAGTTTTTTCTTACAATATGAGCTCCCCTTACTATATTTGGTTTTTTATAAGAGTAAATATTATCTACTAAATATAATGAAAGAAGTATAATACTAATTACTGATAAAGTTTTATAATTAACCTTTTTTAATAAATCAATTATTTTAGGAATTACAAAATAATAAAGAATTGTTGCAAGTAAGGCAAATACTAATGTATATAAAAAGCATATTCTACCATTTATATTAAACGGTTTTTTTGAGTAATCCCACCATACCATACCTTTAGTAATTTCTAAATAAAATGAAGTAAAATATTCAATAATAGCACTTATTATAAATGATAAAGAAAATACAATTATTGGTTTTTTATAATATTTTTTAAGTAAAATATATATAATAAGTCCTCCGAAACCATAAATAGGAAGCCAAGGACCATGAAGTACACCACGATTTATAAAACCATGACCTTTTCTAATCTCATTAAGGACCTCAAAGCACCAACCAATAAACGCCAAAGCAAAGAAAAGCATTATATATACAAATAAATTATTTTTTCCCTTTAAACTTTCTTTTTTCATCTTTTACTTTTTCCTTTAATTTATTTTTTTCTTTTTTTATTTCATTTTTAAACTTCTCTTGTTTCTTTTTAATTTTTTCCTTTTGTTTAATAATCTTTTCTTTTCCCTCTTTTAATTTTTCTGGAAAAATAATTACAAATTTATTACCAAGTAAGGACTTACTTAATATTTCTTTACCTATTTTAGATATTTCTCTAGTATTATCTCTTTTCTTAAATGTATTTTCACTTTTAATTTTAAATATTAATTTATATGATAATATATTATCAAGTATAAATGTAATAAGCATTACATAAAAAGCAATATTGATTTTAAGCGGAGAAAATCTTAAAATTAAAGTTCTTAAGTATGGATCAACAACTTTAATAAGAATAAGACCCATTACCCCAAAACAAAGAGCATTTTTAAGGCATATTCGACCATTTATATTAAATGGTTTTTTAGAATAATCCCACCATCTAGCATTAAATAATTTTTCCATTACATAGCTAGATAAATATTCTACAGTGGAGCATATAATAAGTGCTAAAGAAAATATTGCTAAAGAGTTTGAAAACTTATTTAAAAGAATGGTCATAAATATAGCAGAAAATCCATAAATAGGACAATAAGGTCCTAATAAAAATCCCCTGTTAATAAATCCCTTTTTAGGATCAAATGTAACTATTTCTTCACAAATCCAGCCAAATATTGAATATAGCATAAATAATATAAAATAAATTTTAAAACTCATAATTAACCTTTCCTCCTTATACCTAAGTATTTTAGATAACATTTTGGATGACCTAATATTTTAAAAGAACATTTTTTATCCATTAAACTTACAATCCAACTTTCCTTATACTTTGGTAATGTTATATTAAGTGGAAACATATGTCTTAAAATAATGTTTTCAACCTTTTTATTAATAAGGTCTGGAAAAGTTTTTCTTGAATTTTCTAAAGCCTCCCTTGCATGGACGAAACCGTGCATTTTAAAAAATGATTTATGTACTCTATTTAACTGCCAGTCTTTATAATAAAAATCGTGAAGTAATCCTCCGATAGTGGCTGATTTATAATCCAAATGATGTTTTTTTGCAAATTTATAAGCAAAATACGCAACTGCCATTGAATGTTCATATACTGATTCATTCTCATGATGGTGAAAATCTTTTCTTTTTATAAACTCTTTATTATCAATAATTGGTTTAATAATTTCTAAAAACTCTTTATCATATTCCATAATATTTCCTTTTAGTACAATAAGTACTACATATATTATAATATATATTTTAATTAAAATAAAATAAAATCAAAAAAGAAGTATTAAACTTCTTAAAAATTAAGCATTACCCATTCAGGTTTAAATATTAAAAGTATACCCATAAGTACAAGTAATATACCCACTATTAAATTAACATATTTATTATATTTAGTTGATATACCTTTAGTCTCAAATGCTTTTAAAGACAATATTAATATAATTAAATCATCAATTATATAAAAGAATATATATGTTAATAAATAAAATACTTTATTTAAACCTAAAATTTTATTTATTGTTAATATTTCTAAAAATATTGTTGGAAATCCAAGTGAACAAGCAAGTTCAACTAAATTTACTGATACTGATAAAATAGTTGTTCCTAGTATCATTAATATTAAACTTTTATTGGCTAATATCTTATTTATTCTAGTTATAATACTTTTTCTTTTTTCTTTTTTCATAACATGACAACCAGTATCTTTTCGTGTTTTAATATATACATATAAATTATAAATTCCTAAAATAATAGCTAAAATAGCAATAATATTTCTTATATATATTACTGTAGAAAAATCTAGAATAAAACCAATGCCTAACATTGAAAGAAAATATACTAATCCCGAAGATAATATAAAAGTAAAACCAACAATTCTCATTTTCTTTTTATCTTTAATAGATATGCACATATTAATAAGTAATAAAAGTATCCACATAGCACATGGATTAAATCCATCAACAGCTCCCAAAATCATTGCTACCAATGGAATGGAAACTTTTTTCTTATTAACATTTCCTAATATAGGAATTTTAACATCTTCATTATTTATATTTTCATTATTTACATTATCATTAATTAATTCTTTTATTTTATTTTCAATTTGTACACCTACCGCTTCTGAAAATCCTACAAAATAAGTTTTTCCAATAACTGTATATGGTACACTCTTTGTTACATCATCATTTAATGCTTTTTTTACATCATTATAATATTTTCTATTAGTTTTATTATTTTTTACTTCATACTCATAAACATTTAAATAATCATTATAATTTTCTTTAATATCTTTAAGCCATATTTCTTCTTCGGCACAATGAGGACATCCATCCATTCTAAAAAAATATAAATTGATTTTTCCTTCCTCAATTTTAGAATTAGTAATTTTATAAGCAACATCTGTATATTCTTTACTAATTGCAAATATATTAAGGGGAATTAATGCTATTAATAATAATATGTATCTTAATATCTTTTTCATAAAATTTTCTCCATAATATCTAAAATTTCTTTTTTGCTTTTTTCTCCAATTACTCTTTTTATTTCAATGTTATTCTTTTCAAATATAACAACTGGAACAATATCACCAATATTATATTTTATAATATCTTCTTCATCTAAATCATAATCATAATTAATATACTCTATATTTGGATATAATAATTTTATTTCATTCCAAATGCTTTTAGATATTAAACAACCTGGACACCACATTGCGTTAATAATTATTATCTTCATTAATAATCTCCTTTAAAATACGTATAAATTCATTAATTTGCTTTTTAGTTGTTATATGCGTAATACTTACCCTAATTGAATTACTTGCCCTTTCTTTGCTTTTAGTAAGCGCATAAACTGACTTTGAGGGACTTGTTCCAAGTGAACACGCTGATTGCATTGAAACATATACACCTTTTTCATAAAGTTTATTAACAATTATTTTGGCATTTTTAATACTAAAATTAATTGTATTAGGTATTGCATACTTAGGACTATTTATACTTATCCCATTTATCATTTTTAATTTTTTGATTAAATAACTATTTAGTTCTTTTACATAATTAATTTTTTTCTCTAAATCTTTAGTAGCAAGTTGTAATGCCATTGCTATGCAAACAGCATTTGCACTAACCGGTGTACCACTTCGATAAATTGTAGTCGATTTTCCCCCATGTATTAAAGGAGTAATTTTTATATCATTAAAATTAATTAATACACCAGAGCCATTAATACCAAAAAATTTATGAGGTGCAAAAGTCAAAAAGTCAACATATTTATAATCAATATTAACCTTTCCTATTGCTTGTGTTGCATCAGTATGAAAATATGCTTTAGAATTTTCTTTAACGATTTTAGCAATTTCACTTATTGGTTGAATTGTTCCAAGTTCAGAATCAACTACAGCTATACTTACTAAAATTGTATCTTCTCTTAAAGATTTTTTTAACTGTTCTAAATCAATATTACCATTTTTATCTAATGAAATTACCGTTATATCAAATCCTTTTGAGGAAAGATAATTGCATGGGGCTATAACTGATGAATGCTCAATTTCAGATATAATTATATGTTTACCTTTATTTTGATATCTATCTGCTATTCCTTTTATAACTAAATTATTTGATTCACTAGAACCACTTGTATAAATAATATTTTCTTTTTTTGTATTAAAATAATTTGCAATAATTTCACTGGAATTATCAATTTCTTTTTTTGCTTCAACACCCAATTTATGTAAACTATTTGGATTTCCAAAATATTTTAAAGTAATTTCGTTATATTTTTCTAAAACTCTTTTATCTACCGGAGTATTTGCTGCATAATCAAAATAAATCATATTCTTTTTCACCTCTTATAAAAAAATTATACTTTTATCTATATTATTTTGCAATAAACTAGTAGTTGAGTTAACTATATTTTTAGTTGAAAAAAACTCTCTAAAAGAGAGTAATATTATCTATGGGGCGAAATAAGGGATTTCAATTTGGTTAAGAAAGGAATAATTGGAATATTTTGTCGTTTATGATAATCACGATAATATTGTAGCATATTGTGATAATTTAAAAGAGTTATCTGCATTTGTTAATAGACCTTTGCGTGAATTAAAATATCGTTTTAAAAATAGTTCTATTTTTCAAGTTCAGGTACCTAAAGTATTTAACATTTATAAATTTATTTAAGGAGGAAAATGAAAGATGTTGAAATAAATGAACTTAATGAATATCAAACAAGGACTAATATAATTTGTATTATTTTTGGAGTTGCTTTTTGGTTTTTATTATTTTTTGTTTACCAAAATTTATTGATAGTGTTAATGAAGAACATTGTGTAAAGTTTCATAAAGAATATGGTTATGTATTAGATGATTGTGAAAAATGGTCTGATAAATTAAAGGGAGTTAAATAATGTTTAAAGTATATTCAAAAATTAATTATGCAAGTGATTTATCTGAAAGAGATTTGGCATATTTAAAAGTTGCATATGATTATTTAGTTGATTTGTATATTAAATTTCTTAAAGGTGAAATATCTGCTAGTGCATATTTAGGAAGAGTTCAATGCTTTTATGATAAAATCTATGCTATAGTGTCTAAATATATCAACTTTAGTTAATTCTTCTCTGTACTTCTCTGATATTCTTCTTTGTTATTCTTCTTCGTTTAGAGTGTCAATAGAACGTGGAATAAATGCTTTAGCTTTTATGCCGCGAAAGTCTATTGATACGGACTTCTTTAGAAGATACTGGTATAGATAACATTTTCATTTTTTTGAAAATGTTTACAAGTCCCAAGTAAAAAAAATATAAAAGTTTGGTCAACCTTTACAAAGGTTGCCGCCGGAGGCATAAGATAAAAATTACAATAAATTTATCTAAAATGTCGTACCGGCTTTTTTTGTGTGTTTAAATTTATAATAGAAAGGAGAAAGATATGATTGTTAATGCTGAATTAGTCGAAAAGGTCTCAAAGGCTGGAAAGAAGTACATTTGTGTAGAACTCTATTTAACTGGTAGTGTTAAAAAGACTGTTTTCCTTACTGATGCCGAAGTAGAGTTAATTAAATTGTTTTATTCAAATAAGACAGATAAGTAATTGATATAGATTATTTTATTTGTGAAAGGGGGTTATTATGGTTTTAGAAGGAGTTTCTACTGGTCTTGAGGCACTTGGTACTATTTTTACGCAAGTAATGACTTGGGTTGGTAATTTAGTTACTACTATTGCTTCGCAACCTCTTTTATTATTACCAGTCGGAATTTTCGTTGTCGGTGCTGTAATTGGTTTAGCAGGTCGACTTATTGGAAGATAGGTGTTGACCTATCTTCTTTTTTATTTAGAAAGGAGCATTTTATGAAGTTGGTTTATTCTGATATTTCTAAAGTTCAGAATTATTTAAATATTAATAAAGATAGACCTATTATTGATATCTATCTTGAAATTAGAAATAAGCCTAATAAAAAAAGGACTAAAGAAGAAATTATTGTTTATACTTATTTATGTTTAAATAAGAAGAAATTAGGTCTTAAATGATTTTTAATTTTGCATTTATTTGGTTAGTTTCTCTTTTTCCATTTTTGCTTATTGGTGTTATTATTGATTTATTTTTCGATAAAAGGGGGTAATTTGTTTGTTTGACTTTAATATATTTTTAGAATTTTATTTTACTAAATGGTTATTTATGGCAAGTGCTTTTTATGGTATTTGTCAGATATTTAAAAAACTTGTTTTAAGGAGGTAATTTATGTTTTTTATTTTATTGTTGTTAATTTGTTGTTTAATTGTTTCTATTGTAGATTTGATTTTAATTTACAAATTCTTAATTGAGGTTAAAAATGATTAAATGTTATTTTGGTGTTCCTGGTTGTGGTAAATCTACTATTTTAGTTAAAGAGTATTTAAAAAATCGTAAGAAATATGATCACATTTATACTATTAATCTTCAAATTGAGGGTGTACCTATGATTTCTAAAGAAGATTTAGAAAAGTATAAGTTTACTAATTCTTTGATTTTATGGGATGAAATTACTATGGATGCAGATAATCGTGAATTTAAAACTTTTTCTAAAGAGTTAAGAGACCAATTTATTTTACATAGACATTTTGGTGTTGATATTATTTATGCTACTCAGAATTTTGAAAATGTTGATAAAAAGGTTCGTGATTTAACTGTTGAACTCTGGTATATGTCTAAGAGTGTTATTCCTATTCTAAGTACTTTCACTACTTGTAAGAGAATTTATCGTAAGATTAACATTAATGAGCATACTTCAGAACTTACTCTTGGTTATAGATTTTGTAATTTTCTTGAATCTATTTTTGTTTCTAATTTAAAAGTGGTATTTAGGCCATTATATTATTCTAAATTCGATACTCATGATGAGTTATCATTGAAAGGAAGGTGTCCGTATGAACTCAAAGCGAAAAATATTTATCTTGGGTCTGATAAGTCTGTTATTAACTTTCTTAATCAAAAATGTTAATGCTGTTACTTTTTCTCCTTATGACTTTTCTATTGCTGGTAATTCTAATTTACCTAATGAACAATGGGTTGATAATGGTTCTACTAAAATTTTAACTGTTGCTACTTCAATGCAAGAAAATAATTTAAATATTAATGAGCGTAATTATATTGAAGTTTTGGCTTGTGTTGCCGGTGGTAATAATTGGGGCTCTTATATTTCTAATGATTCTTTAAATGGTGCATTACAAAATGGTAATGTTAATTATTTATCTACTGGTATTAGTTGCAATACTACTAGTCAATCTTATGGTGGTAAATTTGGTAAATTTTATTTTAAAGTATATAAATGGGCTATTCCTAGTGGTCAAGATGTATATGAGGTTTCTTCTTATTGGAAATTTTGGTCTAATGAAGCTTCTTTATTAATTGATATTCGTGATATTAAAGTTACTGATTCTGATAATTTTTATAATGATTCTTTACTTGTTTCACAAGGTAAAGGTCAAGATACTATTATTTCACAAAATGATACAATTATTAATACTGATATTTCTGATAATGATAAGCATTTACCTAGTAAAGGTAGTTTTGAAGATTTTAAAGAGGCTGAAAAAAATTTAACTGATAAAGTTAAAGAGGCTGATACAAGTGTTTTATCTATTGGTATTGACACTACTTCTAGTTCTTGGGTATGGGATACATTAACTTCTCTGATTAAGTCTAATACTATTATTTTCGGTATGTTTATTGCTATTTTATCTATTGGAGTTATTAAACTCGGTTTGGGGAGGTAATTTAATTGAAAGCTATTGTTAGTGGTTTTTCTACTATTATTAATATTTTTAAAATGTTTTTTGACATTATTATGTCTATTTTCGAGACTCTTGCTATGGTTTTGAGATATTTATTTACGATCGTATCTTTAGCCTTTGAAGTTATTGTTTCTTTTCCGTCTTGGCTCAAGGCCTTTGCTGTTATTACTTTAAGTATCTCAATTTGTTATATCATTATTGGTAGAAATGCGGGTAAGAGTGATTAATTATGGACATTAGTAATTTTATGAGTTGGTTTATAACTCAAGTTGTTAATATTTTTAAATGGTTTTATAATTTGCTTGATTCTATTACTTTTGGTGGAACTTCTTTGCTAAAAGTCTTGGTAACTATTGTTATTCTTGTTCCTTTAATATCGGTTGTTCTTACTATTAATCAAAATCTTAATGTCATTGGTAATCGTTCAGAGCGAATTAGAAATAAGAAAGAGAGGGTTGACCGTGCAAAGAAGTAAATTTTTTATTGTTTTTGCTATTTTATGTAGTCTTTTTTTAATGAAAAGTGTTTATGCTAGTACTTATACGCCTACAGGTAATTTACTATCTCAAAATAATTATGTTACTAGTTTAATTGATATGGCTTATAATGATTCTTCAAATTTTTTAACTAAAAAGTATGCTATTTTTCAAGTTGATTATGATTATTATTTAGTTTTTTCTGATAATTATTCTATTGCTAATAATTCTATTATATTTACAAATTCTACTATTTACTTAGCACATAGGTCTAATGAAAGTTATAACTATTATTATAATTATTCTAAATTTAATGAATCTGATACTACTGTAAATTTATCTTATATTGTTTTCAGTAATGTAAATACTACTAATACTATTAATTCTAGTTATTTTTCTGATTATAAGTTTAATTACAATATAACTAATCTGTGTATTTTTGTACTTGCTTTTTTATTTTCTATTTTTGTTACTAAAGAAAGGAGTTTTTAATGAATATAGAAGAAATTGCTAGTTCTATGTTAACTGGTGAACCTGTTCATGATGGTCTTGTTATCGGTGTTGTATTCATTTGTTTTTATGTATTTTATTCTGCTATTTTTGGTGGTTTATTTAGTATTTTTAAAAAATAATTTTTTAAATCACCATTGGGGGCGTACTACGACCCCCCAATGGTGTGACGTGTGCCATAGTTGTTTAAGGAGGTAATTTATATGGTAAAAAAAAGAAATTGGGGTGCGGTTATTTATCCAGAATCTGCTCCGGAAAATTGGATAGATATTTTAAAATTGAAGGGTATTACATTTGCGGTAAGTCCTTTACATGATAAAGATATTGATGAGGGTGCTAATGGTAATAAACCTAAAAAGGCTCATTATCATATTGTTATGGTTTTTGGTAGTCCTACAACATTTAATAATGTTAAAGCTATTACTGATGAATTAAATCAACCTATACCTATTTCTTTAGAAAGTGTTCGAGGGTATTATAGATATTTTACTCATAAAGACAACCCAGAAAAATATCAATATGATGAAAAAGATATTAGATTATTTAATGGTTTCGATGTTTGTGATGTCATTAATTCTTTTGAAGTTTTTCAGCATATGAAAGAAATTCAGAATTTAATCATTGAAAATGATATTATTGAGTACTGCGATTTAATCGATTATCTACTGATAAACGATTATGGTGAACTCTGGAATGTTGCTTGTTCTCATACTCTCTTCTTCAATTCTTATATTACTTCAAAGCGACACGCTTATGAAAAATCCTTGAAATAATGTTTAATTTATGTTATATTCTAATTATGTAAGGTAGGTGATAATTGACATTTACTAAAAAATCGTTATAATAGTTCGCCAAGAGGTGAATTTAAATGAATTTCGAAGTCGCATTCGAAGAATGGAAAATCTATGCTTCAAAACGGCATAAAAAACAAAGTTTTGATACACTTTCAAAGAAAACTTTTAAATTTATTTTACCCTATTTTAAAGGTAAAGATATTTTTTCTATTACAAAGGTTGATTACATTAATTGGCAAAATACTATTTTAGAATTTAATTTCAAAAATAGTTACAATCAGTTATTACATTCTTGTTTCTGCCAATTTTTAAGTTTTTGCCAATTGTATTATGATTTGGATCTTAATGTTGCTAAAATTGTTGGTGGCTTTCCAAAACATAATGAGGAAAAAAATACCGATTACTATACTTTATCAGAATTTAAAAAATTTATTAAATGTGTTGATAATGTAGTTTATAAACAATTCTTTACTTTATTATTTTTTTCAGGTTTAAGACCTAGTGAAGCAATGGCACTGCGTTTTATCGATTTAGAGAATGGTTTTCTATATGTTCGACATAATATTCAAAGAAAAGGCAAAAGGCTTCTAGATACGCCTAAAAATAGTTCTAGTATTAGAAAAATTATGTTAGACCGTAAATTATTTAGGGATTTAATGAAATTAAAAAAAGTTTACTTTGCAAGTTATAATAACTTTAATGATAATTTCTTTGTTTTTGGTGGTGAAAAACCACTTGCTCCTACTAGTATTGATAGGTATAAAATGAAAGCTTGTGATAAGGCAAATATAAGGCCTATTACTCAACATCAATTTAGACATAGTCACGCTACTTTACTTGTTGATAAAGGATTTCCTATTACCACAGTTTCTAAACGATTAGGACATAGTAAAGTTAGTACTACACTTGATTATTATGTACATAATTCTTCAGCCAATGAAAAAAGAGTGGTCGCAACACTCAATTTTCTTAGGTTTTGATACCTATTCAAAAAAAACTTTCTATTTAAACTATATCTAGTTTAAATCTTATTTGGGGCGAAATAAGGGAGTCGAACCCTTGCATAATAGAGCCACAATCTACCGTGTTAACCACTTCACCAATTCCGCCATAAGATATATACTATACTACCAAAAAAAAAGGCATTTGGCAAGCACTTTTGCTAAATTAATCCCTCTTTTTCGATTAAATCTCTCATTTTTATCTTTATTCTTTTTATTGCATTATCAATTTGTTTTGGTGATTTACCCATAATTTTTGCTATTTCATTATATGAAAAATTATTTACCATATAATTAAAGACAGTATACTCAAATTCAGATAAATTATTTTTCGCAAGCATATAAATTTTATTGGAATTTTCCTTTTCCATTAAACTATGTAAAGGATTTGATTTATTTTCATCTGATAAAAGATTCCTTGGAGTTATATTATCATCACTAACTAAAAAGTCTAGTGATAAAGATTCATTTATTGTTTGTTGCTTTCCACTCATGGCATGCCTTATATAATTTAAAAGTCTTCGTTCAATACATACATATAAAAATGTTTTTAATGATGCATATTTAGTCGAGGTAAACGAATGAATTCCATCACTAAAAGCATATAAAGCCTCACATTTTATTTCATCATAATTAATTCTATAATATCTAATTGCTCTTTGATACTTTTTTATTAATATATCTACTAAATAAGAATATTTATCATAAATAATATTTCTAACGTTTTCATCATTTTCCTCGAGCAAAGTTATAAGTTCTACATCATCAATATCATTGTAATCCATTAATCATCCATCCTATATATTAGTATTCCTGCAGAAACTGAGGCATTTAAACTATTAATTTTTCCCTTCATTGGTATTCCTACGACAACATCACTATTTTTCTTAACTCCAGAACTTATTCCTATACCTTCATTACCAATAACTAATACTTTTTTATTAGCATAAGATACTTTTCGATAATCTTCTCCTTCCATATCTGCACAATATACAAAATAATTCATTTCTTTTAACTTGTTAATTGTATTTATTAAATTTGTTACCATTACAATTTTAACATTATCAATAGCACCCTCACTTGTTTTATAAACAGTATCATTTACTAATACACTTCTGTCTTTTGGAATAATAATAGTTTTAATACCTTTACTCTCGCAAGTTCTAATTATAGCACCAAAATTGTGGGGATCAGTTAAGTGATCAAGCATAACAATAAAATCACCTTCAATATCATCAAAAGTGTAATATGAATAATCAAAAATATCTAAAACAATGCCTTGATGAACACCACCAACCATTTTATCAAGTCTATTTTTATCAACATATTCATATTTAATGTTATTTTCTTTTAAATATGCCATATAATCATTTCTTGAAATATAAGCCTTCTTTATTTTACTTCTATCAATTTCATATAAAACATTTTTTCCATAAACTAGCATAAGATCACTTCCTTTTGCCATTTAATTATATCATATCTTTTATTTTTTTGTATAAATTCTTTGCATATTTATTTCCATATTATTACTTTCTGGATTAAAATTTGCTAGGTAATATAGTTCTCCGAAATCAGAAATTGTATAATACATTGAATCTTTACCATTATCAAAATGAATAGGTACTCCAGTCCAATTTTCTAAATTGTATTCTGTATCATCCACCAAAACATCTGTATTATTTACAGCTAATTTAGGTGTATGAACTGCATTAAATTTTTTAGAAATATCTCCAATATTTTTTTCAATAAATATACATTTTTTATGCATTTCACTTACTGAATTAACTGCAGAGTATATTGCTGGATTAAAAATAACACTTTCTTGAAATAGTTTAATAAACGATATTGCCTCATTTATTTCAGACGATGCATTTAATAAATAATCCCAGTCCATACTTTTGAAAAAATTTTCTACAACTTTTTCATCTTCAACATTAAATTTACTGTGCAAATTTATATCTATGCCATGTAACCTTAAAAGCAAATATGAACAGTGCCTCATAGTATCCTTAATGACTCCATCAAAATCAAAATAAATATCTAATTTATTTATATTACTATATAAAATTTTATAATACTCATTTAACAATTTAATCTTTTCAAGTTTTTCCTTTATAGTAGATTTTTTATATTTATCATACGATAAAATATTTAAATTTTTTGTATCCATTAAAAGTTCTTGTATTTTGTCCATAAAACCTCCCTGATAATAAATATTCTATCATAAATAATGTACAAAATATATAAAAAGTTAAACTTATGCATTAAAAAACCCTGATATTCAGGGTAATTACTATAATAATGATGCCCTAAAGAAAGAAGTATAATAACTTCTAATTATCTATGTTTATTAAAACTCTCATTTAAATCATTCATCATATTAAAATCAAAATCATATATTGGTAAACAAATTCCATACTTATTCAGAATACTATTTATATATTCAGTGCATTTGCTTGGAGCTATTATTCCTTTAAAATTATCAATAGAAACAAACTCACTTTCTGTAGTTACTTCAAAAGAAATATCAGGATGTTGTTGTAAATCAATATTTGTACCATCAATTATAAAAAATATTACATTAGGATTAAATGGTAGAAAATAATAAAAGCGTTCTGATAATAACCTCTTTTTAATTTCTGGGGTAGATGGATTAAAAAAAGATATTCTACTTTCGTGTGTGGCTCTTAATCCACTAACTTTTCCAGATACAATTATTCCTAATTCCTTTAATTTTTGTAATGACATTAGGCCACCATTTTTGATTATTGATTCAAATTTAAAATATGTTTCCTTATCACTTATATTTCCAATTCCATGCGTTAATAGTTTATTTTCCAATAAATAATAATACATTTTTTCGTTCATAAATTTCCACCATATTTCAATATATTTGCATAATAGTTAAGTTATTATGCAAGTGTGTTTTCTAAATTGACTCAATTCATTTTACTATATGAATATTTTATCATAAATTTAAATATATTAAAACTCGATCTATAAAAAGTTCGAGTTACATATCAATTTGGTGCTGGGGATAAGGATCGAACTTATGACCTATGCGTTACGAGTGCATTGCTCTACCAACTGAGCTACCCCAGCAACTAATAATATTATACCCTATATTGTTTTTTTATACAAGTTTTTTTGGTAAAATAATAATGGTGATGAAAAAATGTTTAAATATACCTTAGATAACAAAAGATATCATACATTCAATTACTTCTTAAGAAACAAGTTTGGTTGTAAAGTATTTAAGGTTCCCCTAGATGCTCATGCAACCTGTCCAAATAAAATAAATGGAGGATGTATATTTTGTAAAGATAATAGCAAATCTAATATTACAAATGAAAATAACGATATTATAACCCAATTTAATGAGGAGATTAAATTGTTAAATAAAAAATGGCCTAATGCTAAACATATAGCATATCTTCAAACAGGAAGTAATACATATATGAATATTGATAAATTTAAAAATATTGTTGAAAGTTTGTTAAAACAAGATAATGTTGTTGGAATTTCAATAGCTACAAGACCTGATGTTATTAGTGATGAGTACTATAATTATTTTGAAAAGCTTAATAAAAAAACATTTTTAACCGTAGAACTTGGACTTCAAAGTAGTAATGAAAATACTCTTAAACTAATAAATCGTGGCCATGATACTAAATCATTTGAAAATGCAGTAAATAAACTACATAAATTAAATATATTTGTTGTCGCACATATAATTAATGGACTTCCGTATGAAACGAAGGAAGATATGCTTAATACAGTAAAATTTTTAAATAATTTAAAAGTAGATGCTGTAAAAATACATATGCTACATATTTTGAAAGGAACAGAAATTGAGAAATTATATAACAAAGAAAAATTCCATATCTTAACTAAAGAGGAATATATTGACATTGTTATAAATCAGCTTGAACTATTAGATGAAAAAATCGTTATTGAAAGAATAACCGGCGACCCTATAAAAGATGATTTAATTGCACCGCTGTGGCTAACTAAAAAATTTTGTTTATTAAATGACATTGATAAAGAAATGGTTAAAAGAGATACTTATCAAGGCAAAAAAAATAATAATTAGATAAAATTCTAATTATTTTTTAAATTTAAAGCAAAAAAAAATTATTGGCAACTCCATATCTTAGCATAACACTATTT
>OLQV01001895.1_pt1 | contig 14785 bp, 11 predicted proteins | sample 1672371 | NCBI WGS metagenome assembly OLQV01 (sample SAMEA3136676, study PRJEB25190) | human gut metagenome
TTCGGTTAGTAGCAGTCAAAGGCTTCTCCCCGGGGGAGAAGCTGTCCGCGAAGCGGACTGATGAGGGGAGAGCGAATCGCAGCCTGTCATTCGTGGGCTGCTGCGGCAGGCTCGCCCCTCATCCGCCCTCGGTCGGGGCCTCGGGCACCTTCCCCCAAGGGGGAAGGCATTCTTATCAAACGTGGAACAGTTCCGCGATCTCATGCTCCTTCAGCTGGGAGCCGATGACGCAGAGCTTGCCGGTGACGTCGGGGCCGCAGGGGCGGATCTCGTGCTCGCCGGGGACCATGTCGAACTCGTACCAGGTGTCGCCGCCGTCCACAATGCCCTTGGCGCGCAGGATCATGCCGTAAGCGCCCTCGTCCAGCGCGTGCAGGGCCTTGTCCAGATCCTCACGGCTGTATTTGTGGGCCGTCTCCTTGCCCCAGCTCGTGAACACCTCGTCGGCGTCGTGGTCGTGGTGGTGATGATGCCCGCAGGAGCAGACGCCGTGCTCGTCGTAGTGGTGCTCATGGTGATGCTCGTGCTCGTCCTCGTCGGCGTGGTGATGGCAGCAGTCGTGGTCGTGGTCATCGTCATCATGGTCGTGATGATGGTGATGCTCATGCTCATCCTCATCGTCGTCCTCGTCGTGATGATGATGGCAGCAGCAGTCGTGGTCGTCCTCATCGTGGTCGTGATGGTGATGATGGTGGTGCTCGTGCTCATCCTCGTCGGCATGGGCCACGTTGGCGGCGCGGGCCTCGGTCAGCAGCTCGGCGACGAGGTCGCGCTTGCCGTCCATGACGGAGACGATCTGTGCGCCGGTCAGGACGGTCCAGTCGGTGGTGACGATGGTGGCGGTGGGGTTCTTCTCTGCCAGCAGGGCGACGGCGGCAGCGACCTTCTCCTCACTGGCGTTGCCGGTGCGGCTCAGGATGATGCAGGACGCATGGCTGACCTGGTCGTCATAGAACTCACCGAAGTTCTTCATATACATCTTGACCTTGTTCACGTCGGCGACGGTGACAAAGCTGTTCAGGATGACGGGCAGATCCTCGGCGACGCCCTCGACGGCGCGGGTCACGTCGGACAGCTTGCCGACGCCCGACGGCTCAATGAGGATGCGGTCCGGGTGGTAGGTCTCGACGACCTTCTTCAGTGCCTCGCGGAAATCACCGACCAGGCTGCAGCAGATGCAGCCGGAGTTCAGCTCATTGACCTGAATGCCGGCCTCGCGCATGAAGCCGCCGTCGATGCCGATCTCGCCGAATTCGTTCTCGATCAGGACGATCTGCTCACCGGCGAAGGCCTCCTTGATGAGCTTTTTGATAAGGGTGGTCTTGCCGGCGCCGAGGAAGCCGGAGAAAATGTCGATTTTGGTTTTCTTTTCAGCCATAGTTGGGTACCTCTATTCAAGATGTGTTCAGATGTTCAGTTGGTTGGCAATCTATTACACTAACTGCTAATACTATTATAACAAACACGTCAAGGGGTTTTGCGCCATTTTGCGCGGGAAATTTTGAATTTTTTGCAAAATTTATTGAATTACCGCCTCCCCGTAGGGGCCAGACAAGTCCGGCCCGGGGGTGTCCCGCGGGCTGGCGCTAATGGGACACTGCCCGGAGGGGTCAAGACCCCTCCCTACGGGCTATCGTTCACGAGTGCTTTGTAGGGAGCGGTCTTGACCGCTCCGCCGGGTAGGCAGACGTTAGCGGGTTGGCCCGTAGGGGCGGCATATGTCCCTCCCCTACGCATTGCCCGCAAACAACCGCCTGCACGGCGGGGCGTCGGGGACGCCGCCCCCCTACGGCGCGCCGCATTCTTGTTTGTGCCCCCGGGCACAAACTCCACAATATTTATTATTTATTATTTCTTATTTATTATTTGCACCATTCGTGGTATGATATACCTAACCCCAATATCTATCACAAAAAGGAGCGATCCATTTTGACTACCAATGAAAAAATCGCCGCGCTGCGTGCCGCTGCCAAAGCGGCGGGCGCGGACGGCGTGCTCATCATGACCAGCGACCCCCATTGCAGCGAGTACCTGCCCGGCTATTATAACGCTCTGCCGTGGTTCTCCGGCTTCATCGGCGAGAACTCGACCCTCGTTGTGACCCAAACCGGCAGCGCCCTGTGGTGCGATGGCCGCTTCTACGTGCAGGCCGACAAGCAGCTGGCCGGCAGCGAGATCGAGTGCATGCACGCGGGCTCCGCGGGCGTGCCCACCGTGGCCGAGTACCTCGGGAGCCACTTTGCGGACGGCCAGACCCTGCTGCTGGACGGCAGCTGCGTGCCCGCCACGATTGCCAAGGAGTACATCGACGCATTGGCCAAGAAGGGTGCCTCCCTCAAGAGTCAGGACGTGGCCAGCCCGATCTGGGACGCCACCGGCGAGCGCCCGGCCCTGCCCGACACCCCCTGTGAGCTGCTGACCCCGGCCCAGACCGGCGCGACTGCCGCGGACCGCATCGCCATGGTGCGTGCCGAGCTGCAGAAGGCCGGTGCCACCGCGCTGGCCGTGACCGGTCTGGACTGCGTGGGCTGGCTGCTGAACCTGCGCGCCCGCGACCTGCCCTGCACCCCGCTGGCCGTCGCCTACGCGCTGGTCACGATGGACGCCTGCACGCTGTTTATCGCGCCGGGCCGCCTGTCCGACGCCGACGCCGCCACGCTGGCCGAGAGCGGCGTGACGCTGCGCGGCTATGAGGAAATTATCGACGCCGTCCACGCCCTGCCCGCCGACGAGGTGTTCCTGGTGGACGAGAAGGCCACCAACTACGCCCTGTACGAGGCCCTGACCGCCCACAAGACCGTGGCCGGTGCCGACCCGATTTTTGCCCTGAAGGGCATCAAGAACGAGACCGAGCTGAAGAACCTCCGCGAGTGCCATATCCGCGACGGTATCGCCGTGGTGCGGTTCCAGATGGATCTGGAAAAGACGCTGGCAGAGGGCAAGCAGCTGACCGAGATCGACATCGACACGATGCTGCAGAAGCGCCGCGCCGAGATGCCCGGCTACTTTGAGGACAGCTTCTCCACGATTGCGGCCTACGGTGCCAACGCCGCCATGATGCACTACCACGCCGAGGGCGACGTGAACAGCGTCATCGAGCCGCGCGGCTTCCTGCTGGTGGACAACGGCGGCCAGTACGACTGCGGCACCACCGACATCACCCGCACCTACCCCGTCGGCCCGCTGACCGACAACGAGCGCCGCTATTACACCTGGGTGCTGCAGAGCCACATCGACATGGCCCGCGCGGTGTTCCTGGACTACTGCACCGGCTTTGCGCTGGATACCTTTGCCCGCGGCCCGGTCTGGGCGCACAAGGTCAACTACCGCTGCGGCACCGGCCACGGCGTCGGCTTTATCTCCGGCGTGCACGAGGGCCCGCAGAGCCTGCGCCCGAACAACCCCGTGATTTTTAAGCCCGGCATGACCATCACCGACGAGCCGGGCATCTACGAGACCGACGAGGTCGGCATCCGCATTGAGAACGAGCTGGAGTGCATCGACCTGGGCGAGAACCAGTACGGCCACTGGCTGGGCTTTGCGCCTTTGACGCTGGTGCCCATCTCCACCGAGCCGATCCTTGTGGACGAGCTGAGCCGCGACCAGATCAACTGGCTGAACGACTACCACGCCCACGTCTACGAGATGCTCAGCCCCCGCCTGAACGAGGACGAGAATGTCTGGCTGAAGGAGAAGTGCGCGGCGATTGGCAGATAAACAGCTGACAGGTGTTTATCTTTTATATTCCTGTAGGGGCCGGACATGTCCGGCCCGCAACATAAACCGCAAGCAGGTGCTTGCCGGTAAGCTGCGGGCCGGGCATGCCCGGCCCCTACAGAGCGGCATACTCAATGGCTATTTATTTCTCGCACGCGCCGTCGTTGCCCTCACCACACCCGTCGCAGTCACTCTCAAACCGGACGGCGTTCTTCGCCAGCTCGGGGTCAAGGCGCTGGGCGACCTGCATCATCAGGGCGCACTCCATCCGCTTGCGGAACACCTTGCAGCCGTACTCATACGTGCCGTGGATGTCGCCGGTAGCGTGCAGGGCGTTGGCCGCGCAGCCGCCCGCGCAGTACAGGCGTGCCCAGCAGTCCTTGCAGTCGGGGCGGGCATAGACGTTGCACAGCTTGAACTCGTCGCGCAGGGCGGTGTTGGTCACGCCGTCCCAGACGTTGCCCAGCTTGTACGCCGGGTCGCCGACAAACTGGTGGCAGGGGTACAGGTCGCCCCAGGGGGTCACGGCCATGTACTCGGTGCCGGAGCCGCAGCCCGAAATGCGCTTGTAGATGCAGGGGCCGTGCTTGAGGTCCAAAATATAATGATAGAACGTGATCGGCTTGCCGGCCTTCTGGCGGCGCAGCATGTCGTTGGCCAGCAGCTCATACTGGTCGAACAGCTTGGGCAGGTCCTCCTCGGTCAGGGCCTCGGGGGAGTCCGGCGGGGCGACAACCGGCTCCATGGACAGCTCGGTAAAGCCGAGGTCGTCGGCCATGTGGAACAGGTCCTTCGTAAAATCAACGTTGTGATGCGTAAACGTGCCGCGCATATAGTAGCCCTGGCCGCCGCGCGCCTTGACGAGCTTCTGGAACTTGGGCACGATGCGGTCATAGCTGCCGTTGCCCGCGAGGTCGACGCGGAAGCGGTCATTGACCTCCTTGCGGCCATCCAGCGACAAAACAACGTTGTGGCATTCTTTATTGCACCAGTCGATGACCTCGTCCGTGATGCCGATGCCGTTGGTCGTCATCGTGAAGCGGAAGTTTTTGTTGTACTTTTTCTCGATGCTGCGTGCATAGGCGACCAGCTGCTTGCAGACCTCAAAGTTCATCAGCGGTTCGCCGCCGAAGAAATCGACCTCGAGGTTGCGGCGGGTGCCGGAGTTTTCGATGAGGAAATCCAGCGCGCGCTTGCCGGTCTCGAAGCTCATGAGACCGGCCTCGCCGTGGAACTTGCCCTGCGCGGCGAAGCAGTAGCTGCAATTCAGGTTGCAGGTGTGGGCGACGTGCAGGCAGAGCGCCTTGACAACGTTGGAGCGGTTTTTGAAGTCAAAGGCGTGGTCGGCGTAGGCGTCGGGCGCAAACAGCTGGCCCGCGGCGGTCAGCTCGTCGATGTCGTCGAGCACGTCGCTGATGTCGGCGGCGGTCACATCGGCGCGGTCCACGTACTTTTTGGCGAGGGCTGCAGCAGCCTGCTCCCGGCTGCTGCCTTGGTCGATCAGGGCGATGGCGTCATAGGCGACGTCATCCACTGCATGCACGCTGCCGCTGTAGACATCCAGCACAATGTTGTAACCGCTTAATTTGTATTGATGGATCATGGTTTTCTCCGTTTTGTTATGGTGCAATGCGGCGGACAGCCACGGGCGGATATGGAATCCGCCCCTACGGCATTCCCCTTGTAGGGGCGCATTCTATATGCGCCCGCCGCACCCTTTGTATCATAGAAAATGCCGGGCTGCCACACGGCATCCCGGCATCAAAGCCAGCAAAAATTACTTGTCGGTCTTCTCGCAAGGCTGGTTGGCAATGCCGCAGCTGGTCTTGCAGGCGCTCTGGCAGGAAGTCTGGCACTCGCCGCAGCCGCCGTTCAGCAGGCTCTTAGCCATGTCGCGGGTCTCGAGAGTCTGGATGTGCTTCATAAAACAGTCACCCCTTTATACATTTTAGAATTATATTTATTGTACACGGGAATGGATGGATTGTCAAGGGTAAAATGGTGGATGGTTACAGTAGAATTGTAGGGGCGGATGCTCGCATCGACCCCTACAGAACAGCAATGCACGTTGCATCTTTGCATCTGCTGTGGTGTAACCTCGTCCCGGCAGCCTCCAACTCGCGGCAGGACGTCAAAAACTCCGGGGTAATCGTCTCGCCCGGGGCTACCAGCGGCACACCCGGGGGGTAGGCCCAGATATACTCCGCCGCCGTCTCCCCGCAGGCATCAGCCATCGTCATTGGAATTTGCCGCGCAGGCCGCAGCAGGGCTTCGGCAATTGTACACGTGGCGTTTCCCGGGGCGGGCAGCAGGTGCGCGGGGGGCGCAGGGGCGATCCGGGATGGAGAATCATCCCAGTGGTGCAGCACCTCGGCCAGGCGGTCCAGCGCGTGGGTGTTGTCGCAGGGGCTGGTCATGGCCAGCACGTTCGGGCCGCAGACCATCTCGGGCTCAAAGCCGTCGGCCCGCAGGTACGCCGCCCCCGCCGCGCCGATTTGCAGCAAAATTTTTCCGCTGTCATGCGCAAAAAAGTCAGGATGCGCCGTCAGTGCGTCCGCGCCGCAGCACAGTATTTTTGTATTTTTCAGATCCCGCACCGCCGCGTCAAAGGCATCCAGCCGGGCGCGCCACGCGGCAAAGGCGGCCTCTCCCTCGTCGGCCAGCCAGCGGGTGCAGCCGTCCAGACTGACCATGAGCGGGTAGCTCGGTGAGCTCGTCTCGAACACGTCCAGCTGGCGCTCGACCTCGGCAGGGTCGGCCAGATCGCCGTTCAGCTGCAAAAACGCGGTCTGGGTCAGGCTGGGCAGCGTCTTGTGGGCGCTCTGCACGACCAGATCGGCCCCTGCGGCTACGGCCCCGCCGCGCCAGCCGTACCGGGCGGCAAAGGGCAGGTAGTGCGCACCGTGGGCCTCGTCCACCAGCAGCGGCACGCCGCGGGCGTGGCAGATTTCCGCGATAGTACGTATATCGCTCAAAACGCCCTCATAAGTCGGGCTGGTCAGGATCACGCAGCGGGCGTCGGGCGCAGCGTCCAGCGCGGCGGCCACATCGGCGGGGCGCACACTGCCGTAGATGCCAAACTGCGGGTCCACGGGCGGCGTGAGCCAGCGGGCCGTCAGCTGCCCCAGCTCAATCGCGTGGTAGACGGCCTTGTGGCAGTTGCGCGCCGCAATGACCGTGCTGCCGAACGGTGCCAGTGCGCGGATGCCCGCCAGCAGGCCGACGGTGGACCCGCCGACGAGGTACCAGCACCGCCGCGCGCCGTACAGCGCCGCCGTGCGGGCCATGGCGTCGGCCAGAATGCCGTCCGCGTCGTGCAGGTCGTCCGCGCCGTCGATCTCGGTCAGGTCCCAGGCATAGCAGCCCAGCCCCGATGCGGGCGGCACCCGCCGCTTATGCCCGGGCATGTGCAGCGGGTAACGCGCCGCGGAGAGGGTTTCCAATTGTTGTTGCAGCGTTGATTTTGTCATATTTTTATACTTTTTATAAATAAGTGCAAGCTAAAAAGCCTCCCCTTTGAGGGGAGGTGCCCGCGGGGCGGAGGGGTGGGCGGGAGACACACACTTTACAGGTCTACACCCGGCCACCCCTCACCGCCTGCGGGCGGAGCTCCCCTCAAAGGGGAGCCTTTAAGAAATCTCAATTTCCGCCTTACTGCCCGCCCGCGTTTTGGTCACGTGGATCTGTCTCGTCAGGCGGTCCTGCAGCGCCTCGACGTGGGAGATGACGCCGATGAGCTTATCGCCCCCGGCCAGCCCGGCCAGCGTGTCCACGGCCTTTTCCAGACTGTCGGAGTCCAGCGAGCCGAAGCCCTCGTCGATGAACAGCGTCTCGATGACGACGCCGCCCGCGTTCTGCTGGATCGTGTCGCTGATGCCCAGTGCCAGGCTCAGCGCGGCCATGAAGCTCTCGCCGCCGGACAGGCTGCCCACGGGGCGGGTCTTGCCGGTGTAGGCGTCGAACACGTCGAGGTCCAGCGCGGTCTTGCCACCGACGGCCTCGCTCTTGCGGCGCAGCAATCGGTACTGGCCGTCGGTCATGCGGGTGAAGCGCAGGTTCGCGGCCTCGACCACGCCGTCAAAATAGAACGCCTGTACGTACTGTTCAAACGGAAGTTTGATTTTTCCGGTCAAATTACCGTTGATCGTTTTGGACAGATTGTCCCACATGGCGCGCTTCTCGCGGGCGGCGGCGCTCTCCCGCATCGTCTTTTGCAGCGCGTCGATGGCGGCGCGGTTCGTGTGCAGACGGTGCACGGCGGCGTCCCGGGCGGCCATGGCGGCAGCGCGGTCCCGGCGCAGGCGGGCCAGCGCGTCCTGCAGCTGGGTCAGTGCGTCGGGGTTGTCGCGCTTGGGCATCGTCTCGCGCATCTGCTGCACGCGGGCGCTGGCGGCAGCGTGCCCGGCCTTGGCGTTGGCGGCGCGGCGGGTGGCCGCAAAGCGCTGCTTTTCCAGGTCTGCCAGCTGGCCGTTCAAAAGGTCGGCCTGCTTGGCCAGGCTGCGGGCGCGGTCCGTCTTTTGCTTCAGCTTCAGGTGGTCGGCCTGCAGGCCGCGCAGACCCTCGGTCAGGCTGGTCTGCTGGGCGGTCAGCGCGATTTTCAGCTCGTCGGGCGTCAGCTCGTCGGCGGGCTTACCGGTGTAGCGGTCCCCGCGGCGCGCGAAAAATCCATCCGCGTCCCGCTGCAAAGCCGCCCGCAGCTCATGCGCGTGGGCGGCGGCGTCACCGGCGGTGCGGCTGGCCGCGGCAGTGCTGCGGCGCTGGGCCGTCAGCGCCTTCTCCCGCTCCTCCAGCTGCTTTTCGGTGATGTGGTCCTTGGGCAGCGCGGCGATCTTCGGGTGCTTGGTGGAGCCGCAGACCGGGCAGGGCTTGCCCCTTTGCAGGTCCTTGGCCAGCAGGCCCGCGCGGTTGGCGTTTAATTGGCGCTGCATCGTGCTGTATTCTTCCTCAGCGCTGTCCAGTGCAGCCTGTGCGGCCACATACTCTGCCTGACGCGCGGCGGCGTCCTCGTCGGCCTTGTCGGCGTCCGCCAGATTTTGCAAGAGCTGCCTGCAGTCGGCGGAAAGCCCCTCGGCCAGCTCAATGCGGTGGTCGGTCTTGAGCAGGTCGGCCTCGGCCTGGCTCAGCGCGGCGCGGTCCGCCTCGTTTTTGGCAATATTTTCCTTCACGTTCGCCGTGCGCTTTTCCAGATCGGTCATAATGAGGTCGGTCTGGTGCTCCACGTCGGCGGCGCGTTGCTCCTCGGCCACCAGCCCGGCCAGCTGGCGGCGGCGGGCGGCGCGTTCCTCGGCAATTTTCAGGCCGGCGTCACCGCGGGCGATCTTCTCGTCCAGCTCGTTCATAACGCTGGTCTGTCGTTTTTCGTTGGCGTCGTCGGCCTCCAACAGCAGCCTGCCCAGCTCGGCGGCAGCCCCTGCGGCAAACGGGTCGCGCTCGGCCTGCATTTCGGCCAGGTCGGCGGCGGTCTCCTCGTCGGCGCCGTCACCGATCAGCGTGCCGACGTGCATCAAAAGTACATCGTCCAGACGCTTGCATTCCTCGTCGGCCTTACGGGCGTGCTCGACGGCGGCCTGACCCAGGCGCTGGTGGTCGGCGGTGTCAAAAATGCGGCGCAGGATGGCCGCGCGGTCCGCGGACGGCGCGTTGAGCAGCCGGGTAAAGTCGTTCTGCGCCAGCATCGACACCTGGGCAAACTGTTTGGCGTCGATGCCCAGCAGCTTGACCACGGCGTCGGTCACGGCTGACGCACCGCTGACCGGCTCGTCCGGCTCACGGATCAGCTCGGCCTTGGCGGGCACCTTGACCATGCCGGTGCCGCGCTTGGCGGCGCGCTGCTGGTCGGGCCAGCGGCGCACGGTGTAGCTGCGCCCGCGGTGGGTAAAGGCCAGCTCGACGCTCGTCTCGGCGTCGGGGGCGGCAAAATCACTGCGCAGCATCGTTGTTTTTCTGTTCTCACCGGAGGTCTCGCCGTAGAGCGCAAACGTGATGGCGTCAAACAGGGCGGTCTTGCCCGCGCCGGTGTCGCCGCCGATCAGAAACAGTCCGCTGCCGCCGAACGCCGAGAAGTCCAGCTCGGTGCGGCCCGCGTAGGGGCCGAAGGCGGTCAGGATCAGCTTTTGGGGTTTCATTCGCTTTTTGACGCCTCCTCGCGCAATCTTTTCACAGCCACGGTCTCCTCCACGGTCAGGGGGCGTCCGTTCATCTTGGTGAAAAAGTCCTGGAACAGCTCGACAAAGGGCTTGCCGCGCACGGCCTGGGTCATGTCCAGCGGGTGCGCGACCTCACCTTGGGGCAGGTAGTCGAGCCGCATGGCGTTGGGATAGGCGGCGCGCAGCTGCGCCATGGCGTCGGGCAGCGGCGTCGGGTCGGTCAGGGTCGCCCAGATGTAGTCCTCGGTGTCGGTTGGCCGGGCGGTCAGCCGGGCCAGCGGGCCGGTCAGGTGGCGCATGGCGCGGCGGGGCGTCAGCGGCAGCTGCTCGATTTTTTCCACGCCGCGCTTGCCGACCCGCACGAGGGTGACGGATTTCTGCATCCCGCACTCGTCCAGATGGTAGCAGAGCGGCGCACCCGCGTAGCGCACGGCGTCGATGCCGACGCGCTGGGCGCGGTGGATATGGCCGAGCGCCGCATAGCAGAAGCCCGCAAACCGCGCTGCATCAATGGAATCCACCGTGCCGACGGTCAAGGGCGCGGTCTCGCTGCCGGAGAGCTGCGGCGGGCAGACGCCGGAGACCACCATCTGGTGGGCGACGAGCACCCGGCGCGGGGCGGCGGGCTCACAGACGGCCAGCGCCGCGCCGACGGCGGAGTCGTAGTCGGTGATGTCGGCGTCGGGCAGGTAGTGGCGCACCGTGGCCGCCCGCACAAAGGGCAGCAGCGTGAACTCGATGGGGCCGTGGCGGTCATTGAGTACGACCTGCTTGGGGCAGCCGGTGAAACGCCCGGCAATGTGTACGTTTTGTTCGGCCAGCAGACTGCTGGCAAAGTCGAGCCGCTCGGCGCTGTCGTGGTTGCCGGAGACGGCCAGCACCGGGATGCGGCGGGCGGCCAGCTGGGTCAGGAACCAGTCCAGCAGCGTGCAGGCCGCGGCGGGCGGCACCGGCGTGTCGTAGATGTCGCCCGCGATGACGACGGCCTCGACGCCGTGTTTTTCACAGAGGGTCAGAATTTGTTCAAGGATGAACCGCTGATCCTCCAGCATATCAAACCCGTTGACCCGTTTGCCCAGGTGCAGGTCTGCAAGGTGCAGAAATTTCATGGTGTATCTCCAGATTTTGCTTTTACCGCCACAACTTCTCCCAGGTCGTAATGTCCAGCGTGGTGCCGGGCAGGACCTCCACGGGGGCTGTCTCGGCCTTGCGGAAGCGGCACTTTTTGGCAAAGCCCTCGGCCTTCAGGTCGCGTGCCCACACCCGCATATACAGGCGGCTGCGGCCATCGCCCTCGGCCAGCTTCTGCGCATAGGCCACGATGCTGCGGCCAATACCCTGCCCGCGGGCCTTTTCCTTTAAGAAAAGGCGGCTCAGGCACATGGCACCCGCGGGGCCGAGGTCGAGCGCGAAATAGCCCACCGGCTCGGTGCCGAGGTAAATTAAGAAGTAGTTGATGACGCCGCTGTGGATCTCGTCGTCGGTCAGGATGTCGCTCTGGTACTTATCGGCCAGTGCAGCGGCGACCTTGGGCGTCAGCTTGGTGTAATGCTGGACGAAAATCTCCTGCGCCAGCTCGGAAACCAGCTGGACGTAGCGGTTCTTGGTTACTTGCTTGAAGGTTGGATTCATGGGAACTCCTTTTTTAGAGAATAGATAATAAAATTGATGGTTTGCGTCGCTCAAAATTTTCTGCCGCCGTAGGGGCGCATTCTATATGCGCCCGCTGGTCGTCTGCCTGTTGACGGGCGGATATGGAATCCGCCCCTACGGATTTTGTTTTTATCTTTTATCTATTATCTTTTATTTTTTCTTATTCTATCGTCAAACTTGCCTTCGCCGGCATGCACGCGGCCCAGTCGCCCTCGTTTTTCAGGGTGCCGAAGCCCTCGCACAGGTGGTCGGGGCAGGGACTGTCTACAAAGGCGATGCCGCCGTTTTCCACCCGCAGGTGGATCGTGTACAGGCCGGTGTCAATGTCATATTCGGCGTTTTTACGCAGATCAATGCGCTGCTCGACCTGCGGGTCGCCGTAGCGCAGCACCGCCGTGCGGCCCGTGCCGCCGTGGTGGGCGGCCAGCCACAGCACCGCGGCCAGCGCCAGAATTATAGCGATAAACAGCAGATTTTTTTGTTTCTCGGTCATGGCTCTCTGTCAAATTCCAGTTCTTCGGTCAGGCCGTCATACCCGGCCACGGCGGCAGGGTACGCGGTGCGCGCGGCGGCCAGGCCCGGCGCGGGGTCGGTCACGGCGGCGCTGTAGTGGGTCAGCCAGAGGCGGCGCACGTTGGCCGCAGCGGCCAGTGCGCCGGTCTCCCGGCAGGTGGCGTGGCCGTACAGCTCCGCCTTGGGCAGGTCGGCGTCGTCGGCGTAGGTCGCGTCCATGCAGAGCAGGTCGGCGTCCCGGGCGGCGGCCTCCAGCGCGGCGCAGGGGCGGGTGTCGGTGGCGTAGACCACCTTCAGCCCGCGGCGCGGCGCACCCAGCACCTGCTCCGGCGTGCAGCCGCCGACGGCCTCGCCCCTTTGCAGCGTTTTCCAGTAGGGCATCGGGATGCCCGCAGCCCGCGCCCTTGCGGGGTCGAACCGCCCGGCGCGGGGCAGCGCAAGCAGATAGCCGCAGCAGGGTACGCGGTGGGTCAGCGGGAACGGGGTGATTTTCAGCGTGTCTATGTGGAATGGTCTGTCTGCGACCTGCCAGCGCACCGGGTATGCCTGCGGCCCGGCCAGCGCCGTGACGGCCTGCGCCACAGGCTCGATGCCCTTGGGGCCGTAGATCGTCAGCGGCTCGGTGCGGTTCAGGCTGCCCAAGGTCTGCAAAAGACCGGGCAGGCCCAGAATGTGGTCGCCGTGGTAGTGGGTCAGCAGCACCGCCGAAAGCCGATACGCGCTGACGCCGTACCGCCGCAGGCCGACCTGCGTGCCCTCGCCGCAGTCCAGCAGCACGCTGCGCCCGCCCACCGTGACCGCGGCGGCGGCCAGTGCGCGGTCCGGCAGCGGCTGCGTGCCGCCCGTGCCCAGCAGGGTTACTTTCAGCATGTATGCACCTCTTTTCCAATACTTCCCCATTATCAAACGTATTATAGCACAAACCGGGCGGGCGGTAAAGGGGCGGGTTTGCGGTGGTCTCCCGTTTGTGGGATGCGACGGAAGCTTTGCCCTCATCAGCCGCCTGCGGGCGGCAGCTTCTCCCGAGGGAGAAGCCAAAAAAAGTTGAAACACCCCGCCCGTTTTTGTCGTATAATCTTTATGAAAGGGGGCGACGCCCATGACAGAGCACGAGTTGGACACCCTGCTGCGGGACTACGGCGGCGCAGTGCGGTCCGTCTGCCGGGCCATTCTGCCCGGCCACCCGCAGGACGCCGAGGAGGCCGAGGCCGACACATTTTACAAGCTCTGGCGTGGGGCACACCTGCCCGCAGACGAGACCCATCGGCGGCGGCTGGTGGTGCAGGCGGCGCGGCAGTGCGCCATTGACCGCTACCGTGCGCTGCTGCGCCGGGGCGAGACGCTGCCGCTGGATGACCGCGACGACGCCGAGCTGGCCGTTGCGCTGGAAAGCGAGCTGGAAACCCGCGAGCTGATGGCGCAGGTCATGGCGCTGCCGCCGCCCGACGGGGAGCTTTTTCTGCGCAGGTACGTGTATGGCGAGACCGCGGCCCAGCTGGGCGTACATTTCAACATGCCTGCCGCAACGGTGCGCACCCGGCTGCACCGCGCACGGCTGGCACTGCAAAAGCTATTGAAGGAGGGCTGACCTATGACCGAACTGGAACGCTGGATGAACGACCACCCGCCGCTGGCAGACGCCCTGACGGCGGAGGAAACCGCGGCGCTGCGGGCAAAAGTGCTGGCGCGCCGCCCAAGGGTGCATGTTTTGCGCGGCTGGCGGCTGGCAGCCGCGGCGGCAGCGCTCTGCTTAGTGGCCGCGGGCGCGGTGGTGCTGGGGCTTTTCCACCCCATGAGCGCCGCCAACGAGACGAACGCACTGGTGCAGAAATACGGCGAGGTGCTGGACGAACCGCTGACCGCCGAGATCAACGGCCACACGGTCAGTGTAAAGGCGCTGCTGCGCGGGCAGTACACATTACGGATATTGTACGATGTGGATAACGCGCGCGGAATGGAAGGCGATGATTTGGTGTGGGACACCGCGAATTTTACGCTGTACAAGCCCAAAGGCGCCAGCGAGAGAAAGTGGGACTACGGCGCAAGCAACGTCGATGTCGGGCCGATCAGCGGCTATGCCGTCGGCCCGTGGGACGGCCGTTATGAAGCAAGCGAGAACGACACTCTATCCTGCTTTGTGGATATACCTCTTTTGTACGAGAAAGGCAACAATCGAACACTGTATATCGGCGACCTGACAAACTATAGCGCCAAGGCAAGCGTAAAAATCACGCTGCCGGATGCGCCCCCAACACTGACAGTGGATGTGAAGAAAACCATCGCGCTGAAGGGTGGACACTGGTTCCATTATGATATGACCGACGAAGAAGCCGAGCAATATCCCGACGCAACGTTTGACATTCAAGAGGTTCGTATTGAACCGCTGGCGGTCAGCGTCATCGGCATGAATCACGGCAGTCTGCCGCTGGGCGATACCTCGCGATACGATGTGCAGTCCCGCGTAAAGCTGTTCCGCGCCGACGGCACCGAGTTGACCTACGGCTGGGACGGGGAATTTTACAAGGGTTCCTATGGCCGCGAGAACAAAAATTCCGGACAGATGACCTTGCGTGTTGACAGCTACGACATCCTCGACCCCGAGGCCGTGGCATGGGTCGAGATCGACGGGGAGAGGTTTGAGGTGGAGTGAACGCGGTAAAGCCCCTCCGGCCATCGCTGACGCTCGGCCACCTCCCCTGTAAGGGGCGGCTTGCTGCGCGGGCGAAGCCCGCGAGAAAGGCTCCTCACGAAGTGGG
>OLQV01001896.1_pt1 | contig 14778 bp, 10 predicted proteins | sample 1672371 | NCBI WGS metagenome assembly OLQV01 (sample SAMEA3136676, study PRJEB25190) | human gut metagenome
AGCCGTCGGAGCGGTGCTTAAGCCGTAAGGCGGGAATTGTGCGGTGTTGCCTTAGAAGTTAGGAGGGAGAAGTTAGGAGTTTGCGGTGGACAAAGGCTCGTTACGCATCCCACCGTAGGGGCGCACAAAATAATAGATACCATTTTGGTGCCACACTTGGCTTCCCTTGAGGGAAGCTGTCTGCACAGCAGACTGAAAGGTGGTTCCATCGGCTCAAGCCTTTCCGGTTCAGCCAATTCCTAATTTCTCATTCCTAATTGCTCATTCATTCTCAGCCTTTGGTAGCAGCTTCCACGATAACAGCAAACTGGTCTGCTTTCAGGGATGCGCCGCCGATCAGGCCGCCGTCAACATCGGGCTTGGAGAGCAGTTCCTCTGCGTTTTTGGGGTTCATGCTGCCGCCGTACTGAACGGTCAGTGCCTTGGCGGCGTCAGCGCCGTACAGCTCGCCAACCACCTTGCGGATGGCTGCGCAGACTTCCTCAGCCTGGTCAGCGGTAGCGGTCTTGCCGGTGCCGATGGCCCAGATGGGCTCGTAAGCGATAACAACGTTCTTCAGCTCGTCAGCGGTCACGCCGTTCAGAGCGATCTTGACCTGCATGCGGATCAGCTCTTCGGTCACGCCCTGTTCGCGCTGGGTCAGGCTTTCGCCCACGCAGATGATGGGCTTCAGGCCGCCGGCCAGTGCAGCCTTGGCGCGCTTGTTGACGGTTTCATCGGTTTCAGCAAAATACTGGCGGCGCTCGCTGTGGCCAACCACAACGTACTCAACGCCCAGGTCGGTCAGCATGTCAGCGCTGATCTCGCCGGTAAAAGCGCCGGATTTTTCAAAGTGAACGTTCTCAGCGCCAACATGGATGTTGGTGCCCTTGGTTTTGGCAACGGCGGTCACCAGGTCGGTGAACGGCACGCAGATCACAACTTCGCAGCCTGCATCCTTAACAGCGGGGATCAGGGCGTCAATCAGTTCAGCAGCCTCGGTAGCAGTCTTGTTCATTTTCCAGTTACCGGCAATAATTGCCTTACGGTTCTGTTTATCCATGATAAAAACTCCTTCTTATTAACTACTTATTTGCTTGCGTGGATTTTCTTTGTTGTCTACCATGCGGGCTACATAACAAAAAGAGCGCAGCGGCTAAGCCGCCGCGCTCCTGCGGTTTTTTAATTATGCGTTCTGGATAACGGCAATGCCGGGCAGCTCTTTGCCTTCCAGGTATTCCAGGGAAGCACCGCCGCCGGTGGAGATGTGAGTCATCTTGTCGCCCAGGCCCATCTGCTGCACAGCAGCTGCAGAATCGCCGCCGCCGATCACAGTGGTAGCGCCGCTTTCAGCCATAGCCTTGGCAACAGCCAGGGTGCCGGCTGCCAGGGTCGGGTTTTCGAACACGCCCATGGGGCCGTTCCAGACAACAGTCTTGGAAGCTTTGACGGCATCAGCAAACAGCTTCATGCTCTCGGGGCCGATATCGCAGCCTTCCATGTCAGCCGGGATTGCGGTAACGGGAACGATCTTAACTTCGACAGGTGCGTCGATGGGATCGGGGAAGTCAGCAACGCAGGCAGCGTCAACGGGCAGCAGCAGCTTAACGCCCTTTTCCTGTGCCTTAGCCATCATTTCCTTGCAGTAGTCGATCTTGGAATCGTCAACCAGGCTCTTGCCGATCTCATAGCCCTGTGCCTTCAGGAAGGTGTAGGCCATGCCGCCGCCGATGATCAGGGTATCGACCTTTTCCAGCAGGTTGGAGATAACGTTCAGCTTATCAGCAACCTTAGCGCCACCCAGAATAGCGGTGAAGGGGCGCTCCGGGTTGTTGACGGCGTTGCCCAAGTACTTGATTTCCTTTTCCATCAGGTAGCCAACAGCGGTATCCTTAACATAGTTGGTCACACCTGCGGTGGAGCAGTGTGCACGGTGGCAGGAGCCGAAAGCATCGTCAACGTAAGCGTCAGCCAGGCTGGCCAGCTCTTCGCTGAAGGTGTCGATATTCTTGGTTTCTTCCTTGCGGAAACGGGTGTTCTGGAGCAGAACAACATCGCCGTTGCCCATGGTGGCAACAGCAGCCTTGGCCTGGTTGCCAACAACGTTGTCGTCATCAGCAAAGGTAACCGGCTGGCCCAGCTTTTCGCTCAGGCGAACAGCAACGGGAGCCAGGCTGAACTTGGCTTCGGGGCCGTTCTTCGGCTTGCCCAGATGGCTGCACAGGATAACCTTTGCGCCGTCAGCGATCAGCTTTTTGATGGTCGGCAGAGCCGCATTGATGCGGTTGTCGTTGGTGATCACACCGTCCTTCATCGGGACATTGAAATCGCAGCGGACAAGCACGCGCTTGCCAGCGTAGTTTTCGTCATCAATCGTCTTTTTGCCCAAACCCATGGTAAAAAACTCCTCTCGGTAATTTATATTAGCCTTGTGCTTTGGTACTGTTTGGCACAGGGGGCAGACAGCCCCTTTTGCCCTGCCTATATTATACGCAGAATCTGCGGTTTGCGCAAGGGGTATTTGACACATTATTAACAAAATCCCTCAAAAAAATACCACCCGCCACGCCATGCCTTTTGGGCAGTTTGCAGCAGGCAGGTATTTTTTGCGGTTTGCCGGGTTCCGGTACGGCTTTATTTTACAGGCCCTGCACCAGAATAAATACGATCAGCAGCGGTAGCACCACGCTGAAATACGGCTTGAACCACCGCGGCAGGCGCAGGCCCTTGCCGGTATTGGCTTCGGTTAAGTAGTTATCAAAGCCCCAGCCCCACCTGGTTACGCAGAACAGCAGATAGATCAAGCTGCCAATGGGCAGCAGCAGGTTGCTGACCAAAAAGTCCTCAGCATCCAGCACGGTGCTGCCGGGACCCATGGGCTGCACACCGCTCCACAGGTTAAAGCCCAGAATGCAGGGCACGCTGGCCAGCAGGATGAACACCGTTCCAACGGCACAGGCGCGTTTCAGGCTCCAGCCAAAGCTTTCCTGCAGGCAGGCCAGAATGTTCTGGAACACAGCAATGATGGTAGAAAAGCTGGCAAAGGTCATAAATACAAAGAACAGGGTACCCCACAGGCGGCCGCCCGTCATATTGGCAAATACATTGGGCAGGGTGATAAAGATCAGCTTGGGGCCTGCATCCGGGCTGACCCCGTAAGAGAAGCAGGCCGGGAAGATGATCAGGCCGGAACAGATGGCCACGCAGGTATCCAGCGCGCAGATGCGCAGAGACTCGCCCGCCAGGGTATAATCCCGGCTCATGTAGCTGCCAAAGATTTCCATAGCGCCAACGCCAAGGCTGAGGGTAAAGAACGCCTGGTTCATGGCAGCCACAATGACATTGCCAATGCCCATTTCGGCGGCACGGTTCCAGTCCGGCAGCAGGTAGAACGCCAGGCCCTCGCCCGCGCCGGGCAGCACAAAGCTGTGCACAGCCAGAACCAGGATCAGCACAAACAGCGCGCCCATCATCCATTTGCCAATGCGTTCAATGCCGTTCTGCAAACCGCGGCTGCAGACAAAAAAGCCCAGCAGCACGGTAATGGCCATCCAGACGATCTGCTCGAACGGGTCGGCCAGCAGGTCGGCGTACACGCCGCTGACGGCATCGGCGGCCAGGCCGGTGAATGTACCCTTGACAAACCGGAAGAAATAGGCCAGCATCCAGCCGCTGACGGTGGTGTAATACATCATCAGCACGCAGCAGCCAATCAGGCAGGCCCAGCCGTGCAGGTGCCACTTGCTGCCTTTGGGTTCCAGCGCACGGTAGGCTGTGCCCGCGCTGCCGTGGCCCGCACGGCCAACAGCCAGCTCCATGGTAAGCACCGGTGCTCCCATCAAAACCAGGAACAGCAGGTAGAACAGCACAAATACGCCGCCGCCATACTGGCCCGTTACGGTTGGGAAGCGCCACACATTGCCAATGCCGATGGCGCAGCCTGCGCTGACCATCAAAAAGCCAATGCGTGAAGCAAATGATTCACGTTTCAATCTCAACATCCTCCCTCATTGTAAGCAGCGGCAGGTAGTTGCCGCATGTCAAAAAGCATTATTGGGGCGCGGTCAGCGGGCGTACATCATGCTCCCATCACCCCCGCGCAACATCACTTTTCAACGCCCGGTAACCACTGCCGGCTGCTTACACAGCAATGTTACTATTATACGTTCCCCGGCACGGCAGTTCAAGAGGGCAGGCCCTCCCATCCACTCCGGCATTTTTTACAAAAAACAGCCTGTTTTCATGTACAGGATGGCGGTTTGCCATCCTCTGCCCCTTCGGGTGGTTCAGATTTTGCCTCGGGCAATCGTGGTATTATCCTGGGTGCGGTCGCGCAGGGCTTCGACCGGATGGGGCTTTTCTTCAAAGCGGTAGTCCTTGCCGCTGGTGCCAATGTGCTCTTCAATCACCTGGTGGCTGGCCACGCGGGCAGCGTCCGGGCAGACGGCAGCCTGGTAAGCATAGTAAGGTGCATCTTTGGTCAGGGTCTCCACCGGAATGGCGGGGTCATCCTGCACAGCGGTGTTCAACATGGTGGTTTTGAGCACCTTGCGCAGATATTCTTTCTGGGGGCCAAAGCGCAGCAGTTCCGGGAAAGTCCCATCCGGGATGATCTGGCAGGCTTCCTTGCCCTCGTACTGTTTCAGCAGGGCTTCGGCGGCATGCAGGTGGCTGCACTCCTGCTCAAAATGCTGCTCCCAGATCTTTTTAATATGCAGGTCGGTTTCATCCTCCACGCAGGACCAATAAAGGTAGCACTCGGTATATTCATGCAGCAGCAGGTTTTCCAGCCAAGTCATGCCGGGGTCCAGCAGAGCGCCGTACTGGGTCACATGCTGTTCTTCGATCATGCCGATCTCCTGGTACAGCCTGCGGCCAAGGTCACTGTCATAAAAGGTGCCGATGTTCATATAATAGTTCATCGTCTGCTGTTCGGCGGCGGTGATAATGGCGGCGTTCAGCTTGGTGATGGGGGCCGCCGTGGCCGCGCTGATGGGCTTGCGCACGCTGTCCCGCGGGTGGCGGTGCTCCGCAATGGTGGGGCGGCCGGGCATGATCTCGGTATAGCAGCCCACCAGCCGCTCGGCGTGGATGCCGCGTTCCAGTTCCAGCAGATCCGCATAGCGGTACAGGTGGTCAAAATCCTCCAGCAGAGCCAGGTTCATCACCTGCACCACATAGGCGTCCGGCTCCCGCTGGGCCAGAATAGCCGTCAGGTCCACGGCCAGCTGCTCGTACCCGATGGTGGTTTCCAGAATACTTTCGTCGATCGGCTTTAAGCAGGCAATGCGCTTTTGCTGTTGCTGCTCGGTGCGGCGCAGCACGGCAAGTTCCCGGCGCAGGTCGTTGTTGGTGCAGTGGCGGTGGAACTGGTGGGAGAACCAGTTGGCCTCGTACTCGGTGCCGTTCATTAAAATAATACGCAGCCGGGTGTAGGGGTCCACCTCGTTTTTGTCATAGGGGCGGGGGTAAAGTTTCTGCCAGTCCATATAGTAGCGGTCGGCGGGTTTGGTTTTTACCTCAAAGGGGTTCATTTTTGCAGGCATATACAGTGCTCCTTTCGTCATCGGGGTTCTTTGTTCAGTATGCCCGCAAATGGGCGGCAATACACAAAAAGCCCCCGGCAGAGCGTAAAATACTCTGCCGGGGGCCGTGGTTTTAGGGTTAAGCCAACATCAAGCTAAGCTGTTACGCTTAGGGCAATACCGCATAATTCTAAGTGCCGATACGGCGAGCGAGGTGCGGCAGATGCTAAGCCAAAAGCGCAGATAATACTGGAGTCTTATCGAGCATTTTGGCAACGCAGATGCCGTGCCGCAGCCGCCGGAGCGGTGCTTAAGCCGTCAGGTGGGAATTGTGCGGTGTTGCCTTAGTTCTTGTACTTGAAGTACTCAACCAGGGTGCGGTAACGGAAGTTGCCGCCATCAGTGTAGGTAGCAAAGGTACGGGTCAGATTGTTGCTGCTGTTCATACCCATACTTTCCTGGTTGGTGTAAGAGATGCGCTGGTTGTTCTGGCGGATCTCGACAACTTCATCGTTCTGGAACTTGATGGAAGCGCTGGTGATCTTGTCATCGGTGACAAATTTGCCGCAATGACGGTCGAACAGCGGGTTGCCAGCGCCAATATTGTTATCGCTGGAGAGTCTGAGCACGTTAGAATAGCCGTTGGAGTTGCCGCTGTTGGTCCAGCCGGCCAGGTGGCCGTTGCTGTCATAGCTCCAGGTGTCAGTACGCACGGTCTTGTTGCTGCTGTTCACAATGGTCATCTTGGTGTAACGGTTACGGCTGCCGCTGCTGGTCAGGTTGACGATGCAGGTAACTTTGTTCTGGCCGTTGTATTCCCAGAACTTGGAAACGCTGCCCAGGCTGTCCCACTCTTTGGCAGTCCAGTAGCTGTACAGGTACCAGCCGCCATTGTAGCGGTAAACGGAGATCTTGGCAAAGCGGTTGCTTTTATCATACTCATAGCGATACTCGTAAGAGTAGTTGTCGTTGCCGTACTCGCGGTGGGTATGCTTGGTCAGCATGCCGTTGTATTCATAATAGAAGTCGTCCTGAACCTGCAGGTTGCCGGACTTATCGCGGCGCTGCTCTTTCAGCAGGCGGCCCTGTGCATCGTAATCGGTGGTCAAGGTATTCATCACGCTGCCGTCAGCATAGTAGTTGGTGCGCTTGATCTCGCGGTACTTGGTCACATCCACGTTGGTGGACTGCAGAATGCCGGTGTTGTAATCAAACACGCAGGTAATGCCGTCGATCACAACGGTGCCCTTTGCCATAGCGCCGGTGATGAGGTCAAAGTAATAAGTACCCTGAGAGTTGGTATTCCAGCCCTTGATCATATGGCCGTTGGCATCATAGCGAACCCACTTGCCGCCGTTGGAGTCCTGATAGACATCCTTGCTGACAGCCATTGCGCCGTTATTGACGGAATCCAGCCAGTACCAGGCATCGCTCTTGGGGTCATAGATTTCCTTGCCGCGGCCAGTGGTGCCCTGGCGCACGCCGTTTTCGTACCAATACCAGGGGCCGCCGGGGTATTCCTGATACCAGCCGTTCTCCGGCGGTGCATCATAGGTAGCGGCGTCCTCTTTCACGTTGTCCTCTGCCGGTTCAGCGTCAACTTTCGGTTCCTCGGTGGCTGCGGTTTCCGGGGTAGCAGTTTCCACCACTGCAATGCTTGCAGCGGTTTCAGCCTGCGGGTTCGGCTCCTGTGCAAAAACGGGCAGTGCCATAGCGGACACCATTGCCAGCGCCAGCAGGAATGCGGTGATTTTTTTCTTCTGCATGTTCCGTTCGTTCCTCCTTATAAATGGGCGTACCCGGGGATTTTCCGGCTGCACCCGGCAGCCTGTTCGGCCGCGCGTTGCTTTTTTAATCAAATGCGGCCGGGCCGAAAAATCAACCATAAACCGCGATTTCATTTATTATACCACACGCCAAAAAATTCCACAACATTTTCACCATTTTCGAATTGTAAAAATTCAGGGCGAGTTTTTGGGTTTTTTACCCGGTTTATCATTTTCTAAAAATCGTTATCCCGTCAGGTTAGCGGGCGCACAATGGGCGTTCCAACGGGTAAGAGGCAGGTTAAATGGTGGTAGTGCATTATAAAGGCAATACCGCACAATTCTAAGTGCCGATACGGCGGGAATTGTGCGGTGTTGCCTAAAGAGAACGGCCCGTGGGGAACGGTCTTGACCGTTCCTCACAGAGCATTTCAGAGGCCAGCCGGAGATGGGTGCTCCCTCCGCCGCAGATTTGCCTTATTGCACATTGCAGATTCATGATGGCCCTAAAACCTGATTTGTAGGGGCCGCTGCTTGCATCGTCCTGCATATCAGGCCCGCTTTTTACAATTTCATTACTACGCGCTGCATAGGGAACCGCCCCTCAGAGGGAAGCCAATTTCCTATTTGGGTTTTCATCAAAGCACCTTATGTTGGGTCGTTTTAAGCGCCTCACTCGATCACAATCCCCGTTCCATCCAGTAACCTTACCACATCAGGAAAGCTGAACCTTGCGCCTTTCAACTTGTTGGTCTCCAAATCAATGGCGTATTCTTCGGCGGTGCGCAGGTCGGCTTTTTGCAAATCGCAGCGGGTGAACCGGGTTCCGCCCAGCCGCACGCCGTAAAAGCTGGCCCCGGCAAGGCGGGTATTATCAAAGGTGCATTGCTGCAGTTCCGCCCCGGTCCAGTCAAAGCCGTTCAGTGCCATGCCGGAAAAATCATTGTAGCGGAACGCGCAGTTTTTGATTTTGCCAAACGGCTGGAATACCCCGCTTTTGCCCTGCAGCCCGCCCCACGCCATGGAGCGGAACGCACTGTTCAGCAGCCAGGCATCTTTCATAGTGGTAAAGCTGAACACCACACCGGAAAAATTGCAGTGGTCAAAGGTACAGGCGTTGAAGCGGCAGTTCTGCACCCGCGTGCCCAGCCAGCGGCAGTGGTCAAACATACAGTCCTCGAACTCGGCGTTTTCCAGCAGCTCGCCGGGGTCATAATTGGCAAAGGTCTCCCCTTGATAAAATCGGCGTTCCGCCATCAAAACTCCTCCTTGTGCTGTTGGAAAAACTCAAAGGTATCCCGCACGCTTTCCAACTCGGTCCAGCGGCGGGTGCGCACCGGGTCACTGTCCAGATCATAAATGCGGGCACCGGGGATTGCCAGCAAAAACGGCGAATGGGTGGCCAGCACAAACTGGCAGCCGTAAAACCGGGCCGAATCTGCCAAAAAATCCGCCAAAGCGATCTGCCGCGCGGCGGAAAGGCTGTTTTCCGGTTCATCCAACAGATAAAGGGCATCCCCGCGCAGTTTTTCCTGGAACATCAAAAAGGCGCTTTCACCGTTGGAGTGGGTGCGGATGTTGGGAGACAAAGTTTTGCGCGCCACCTGAGATTTGGAATAGCGCCGTGCCGCGCTGACCTGCTTGAGCCGGTCATAATCCTCCATGCTGTGCATCTGGAATTTGGCGGTGCGGACCTCGGTGTATTCACCAAACAGGCTGCCGCGGCGGGTATCAATGTTATCGTTGATGGCGCGCACATCCAACATATAGTCAAACACATCGTCGCTGGTCAAAATCAGGCTGCCCGCCGGGATGGCGTGCAGGGTGTGGAACTGGCACAGGGAGACATAATCCGGGAAGAAATCACTGCGGTTATACTGTGCCCCGCGCTGCAGGCGCAAAGCGTCCGCCATCACGTTGAGCGCTGTGGTTTTGCCGGAGCCGTTGCCGCCGTACAAAATGGTCACATCCGCCAGATCCAGTGCTTTCAAGCCCCGGCCCGCAAACAGGCCAAAGGGGTAGAAAGAATCATAGCAGGTCATTTTGGCCCGCGGCGACTTGGCAAGGTAGTTAGCCTCGCTGTTTTGGCTGGGAAAATAAAATTCCGAAAGATAGATCACATCTCTCTCCTCCCTTCCGGTTTCTTTCTCAAATTATACCATACCGCCGGGTAAAGGCAAATGCCTTGCATACAGGCAGCGGTTTTGGGGATACGGCAAAGATTTTGCGGGGCAAAAATAAAAGCATGTGCACCCGCCCTCCTCGAAAACCCAAAATTTTCGATTCGTTTTGTCATGCACATGCTTTTGTGTTATCTGATGATACGCTGCGGTTTATGCCGGGAGGCACCGGAGCGCCGGAAATTCAGCCTGTTTTTTATAAACACAGCCGAATTTTTGCCGTACAGCCGGTATAGATTATTTCTTCTGAACGTACTTGAGGCAGTCCAGCATAACAGCAACCAGAATGATGATGCCGGAGAACACGAACTGCAGGTTCGTATCAATACCCAAAGTGGTCAGAGAGTAAGTCAACGCGGTGAAGATGAACACACCGACAACCACGCCGGAAATCTTGCCGATACCGCCGGTGAAAGAAACGCCGCCCACAACGCAGGCCGCGATGGCGTCCATTTCCCAGCCCTGACCATATGCAGCGGAACCGGAGCCCACCATACGGATGCATTCCAGCCAGGAGCCGAAGCCATACAGAATGCCTGCCAGAATAAACGCGCCTACCGTAACGCGGAATACCGAGATGCCGGAAACAGCAGCAGCTTCGGCGTTGCCACCGACTGCGAACAGGTTTTTACCAAAGGTCGTCTTGTTCCAGATGAACCACACAATGATCACAGCTGCGATAGCCCACAGGATAATGGTGGGGAAACCGCCAATCTTGGGGATGATCATGCTGGGGATGTTGCCTTCGATACCGCCAAAGGAAACACCCTTGGTTGAATAGGTGACCAAGCCAAAAATGACCAGCATGTTCGCCATCGTAGAAATGAATGGGTGCATTTTGAACTTGGCTGTAAAGAAACCTGCGATGGTGGTAAAGACTGTGCACAGGACAATGCAGACAATCAGCGCCAAAATAACGCGTGCAACGACCGGCAGCCCGGTAAAATCAAACACATGGCCAAAAACCGCACCGGTGTTGATTCCCTTGTGCATAATGATGGTAGCGGCAGTCATGCCCATACCAACCATACGGCCAATGGACAGGTCCGTGCCGGCCAGCAGGATCAGCCCGGCAACGCCCAAAGCCAGGAACATGCGCGGCGAAGCCTGCTGCAGAATGTTCAAAATATTGTTGACGGTAAGCAGCGGCACTTTCTTGCCGAACTGGGCAATCAGGCACAGTATAATAAAGATGATAACGATTGCAATGTACAGACCGTTGCGCAGCAAAAAGTCACGGCGATTAAATGTGTACTTGTAGTTTTCCCACTTTTGCGCCAGAGACTCGCCAACCGTAAACTTGGACAGGCGCAGCATATCGATCAGGTGATATTTGTAATCAAACGCGGCATGCCGGCGGTCCTTGATTGCCTGGCAATCCTTATCCAACTGCATTTTGGCGTCGAACAGGCGGTTCTTGTGGACATACTTTTCGTCCTTGATTTCCTGCTGATTGCTCAGCTTGGAAAGCGCCGTCTCGTGTTCCTTTTTCAGCTGTTCTACAGTTGCCTGATATTTCTGCTGGGCTTGTACCTTTTCCTGCTTGCAGCTGGCCACCACCGCCTGGTAATAGTCGCTGTCATAATGGGCTTTCAAATAGGCTTCGGCATCAGCGATCAGCTTGTTGATCTGGCCCTTGTTTTTTTCTTCAACTGCCTTGGCCGCTGCCAATTCAGCCTTCAGTTTGGTCTCACGTTCCGTTTTTTCCTGCGCGGTATAGATGCGGTCGCGCTTCAGGTTATCCAGCTCATTCTGGATATTGACAGCTTTTTCAGTACCGTCAGTACGAAGTTCATCGATCTGCGCCTGGATTTTCCCAACATATTCATCGATTGGCTGGCGAAGCTTGGCTTCCTGCTCCGCCGAAAGAATTTTTGAAGTTTGTGTTGCAGTTGCCATAGATCATTATCCCCCATTACAGGTATTTTGCGCTGAGTCTCAAAAGCTCTTCCTGATTTGTTTCCTTGGTATTCACAATGCCGGAAAGATGTCCGTTGGACATAACGCCGATCCGGTTGGTGATACCCAGAATCTCAGGCATTTCAGAGGAAACAACAATAACCGTCTTTCCCTGTTTGGCCATCTTGATGATCAGCTCATAGATTTCGTACTTTGCGCCAACGTCTATACCGCGCGTAGGTTCATCCATCATAAAGACCTGGGGTTCGCGTTCCAGCCATTTGCCAAAAATGACCTTTTGCTGGTTGCCGCCGGACAAACTGGTGATCATATCGTCAGGTCCCATGCACTTGGTGTGCATGACCTTGATCTCCTTGCTTGTGGCTTTTACCATTTTGGGCATTGACAGCCCAAGGCCACCTTTGTACTGGTCCAGGTTGGCAATGGTAGTATTGAATGTCAAATCGCTCTTCAGGAACAGGCCGTTTGCTTTGCGTTCCTCGGTAATCAGGGCAAATCCATGCTCGATCGCTTCGTGGGCATTGTTGAAGTTCATCAGGTGGTCGCGGAAATACACACGCCCTGCCGCACGGGTACGCACGCCGAAAATGGTTTCCAGCAGCTCTGTACGTCCGGCGCCCACCAGGCCATACAGACCAAAAATTTCGCCCTCGCGCACATCAAAGCTGATATCCTGCAGATAAGGCGCATATTTGGTGGACAGATGCTGGATGGACAAGATCGGATCCCCGGGGATATTGTCCACCGGCGGGAAGCGGCTTTCCAGCGAACGGCCAACCATGGCGGTGATCAGCTCGCCCATGTTGGTGTCCTTGCTGTCCTTGGTCATAACCAGGTTGCCGTCACGCAGAACCGAAATCTGGTCACAAATTTCAAAAATTTCGTCCATCTTATGTGAGATGTATATCAGCGCAATGCCCTGTTCTTTCAGCATGCGCATCATCTCAAAGAGTTTATTCACTTCCTGCACCGTCAGCGAAGAAGTCGGCTCATCCAGAACGATGACCTGGGCATTGTAAGAGATGGCTTTGGCAATTTCACACATCTGCCGCTGCGAAACCGACATATTGCGCATGGGCTGGGTCAGATTGACAGTCATGCCCAGCTTGCGGAACAGATCGGCTGCTTTCTTCTTCATCTGCCCTTCGTCAACCACGCCCATAGAGTTGACCGGGTACCGCCCCAGGAACAGGTTATCAATCACACTGCGCTCCAGGCACTGGTTCAGTTCCTGATGCACCATTGCAATTCCGTTTTCCAGCGCGTCTTTCGGGCCGGAAAAATTGATCTCCTTGCCATTGAGGAAAATCTTGCCCTCATCCTTTTGATAAGTACCGAACAGACATTTCATCATGGTAGACTTACCGGCGCCGTTTTCGCCCATAAGCCCCATAACTGTACCGCGTTTTACATCCAGATTGATATGATCAAGTACTCGGTTGCGGCCAAACGACTTGCACATACCGCGAATTGACAAGACAATATCGTCTTTCGCTTCTGCCATTCTCGTCACTCCCGTCTTGCAAATTGGCAAACTGCCCTACGGCTGCTCACCTGTTTTCATAAAAAAACGCTATTAGAGAAAACTTCATTCTCCCCTATGGAGAAATACATTCTCCCTAATAGCGTTGCCGTTACTTAACTGTCAGTTATTGCTGTTGCCGTTGGATCACTGGTTCAGCAGAGAAGTGTACGAAGCAGCGTTATCGGTCTTAACCATATTGATGGCAAAGGCATCGTATGCGCTGGGATTGCCCAGGCGGTTGGTGATGTTGGCCTCGGTCTGGCCGTCGCCGCCGATGTAGTCAATCTTCAGGTTCAGCAGATCATCATATTTCTCCAGCAGGGGCTGGTAAGTAGCGCTCAGGAAGTTATCCGCGGAGTTGTAGATATCCAGCCAAACGCTCTTTTCCGGGCTGGTAGTGGCATCCAGCTGGTTGGAAACAGGCCCATACGGCTTGGTAGAGTCGGTGAAGTCCGTGTAGTTGTCTGCCGTGACTGCCACGTTCAAAGCATAGTAGGAACGCTCGTCCTCATTGTAATAGTAAACATCGCTGCTCAGGACATTGCCTGCGGCATCCGGAGTGGCAATACCGGTGTTGATGTCCACGCCGTCCAGCGCATTACGCAGCAGGCGCAGGGTCAGGTAGGCCTGCACGTCAGCGTGCTGGCTGATCGTTCCGCCGTAACCGTCGGCAATGGCAGCAACTGCGTCAGCGTTTGCATCGTAGCCAAAGGTGGGAACGCCATTTTCCTGCGACCAGGAGTTAAACATTGCCATGCCCATGCCGTCATTGTTGGAAATAACGATATCGATGGAATCTCCCAGAGAAGAAGCCCAGGCGCTGATGGCGTTGCTGGCGGTGCCGGCATCCCAGGTAGCGCCGGCGGAATTCTTCATTTCCTGAGAAGCAAGCTCACGAACGGCGAAAGTCGTGCCATCCACTTCAATGGTGCCGTCCTGAACCTGGGTAGCGGAACCATCCGCATTGGTACCGACAGGATCAGAAACAATGCCGCTGCTGCCTTCCACTGCGGTGCCCAAAGCGCTACGAACGCCACGGGTACGGGCAATCGAGTCATTATGGCCGATATCGCCGATTGCCAGAACATAGCCGATAACGCCATCGCCGTTGCGGTCGATGGTGTCAGCATGTGCTTTAATGTAATCTGCGATCATCTTGCCCTGCAGTTCAGCACCCTGGTTGGCATCGAAACCGACATAATAAGTATTGCCGTTAAAGTTCAGCGCTTCCGTATCCAGCTCGCCTGTGGTGCTGTTGGAAGGCTGACGGTTAAACCACACCAGCGGCTTATCCTTATTTTCAACGGTACCGCTTTCAGCAGCCGTAGAGGTAGCTGCCGAAGTATCGGTAGATGTGCTTTCCGTGGATGTTGCGGCACTGGAGGCACTGGATGCACTACTGCCGCAGGCAGCCAGGCTCAAGGTCATTGCAGCTGCCAAGGTCAACGCTAATGTTTTTTTCATAATGGTTCTCCTTCTTTATAGGTCGGGATGCTGCTTTCGCTCCCGCTCATTGTTTTTGTGGTATAGCAAAACCGGAGGAAAAGCAAGGCGCATTTTGACTAAAATAGTTGCAGAATTTTGTACGCATTTGGCATATTGCAACATCTTTGTGTTCTGTTTTTGTATGTTACGCCCATTCCGGCTGCATTTTTCCCTGCAACGCCATGTCACAGTGCTGTACCCGCATTTCATATATTCCACCCGGCAGCAGAGTATCCTGTATGTTCCCGCACCATTTATATATTAATATTCAATACTATACCTGATTTTATAAAGGCAACACCGCACAATTCCCGCCTGACGGCTTAAGCACCGCCCCGGCAGCTGCGGTACGGCATCTGCGTTGCCAAAATGCTCGATAATACACAAAGTATTATCTG
>OLQV01001897.1_pt1 | contig 14775 bp, 8 predicted proteins | sample 1672371 | NCBI WGS metagenome assembly OLQV01 (sample SAMEA3136676, study PRJEB25190) | human gut metagenome
GCAGGGAAGGTCCACGACCGTTTGGGCGCTCGTGACCGACATGCTGGGCTTGCGGCGGCGCGGGCTGGGCGTGTGGTTGTCGATAAGCGTGCGCAAGACCGCCATGTGCGCCGGCGTGGTGCCGCAGCAACCGCCCACGACGCTCACGCCGTCCTCGATCATGCCGGCGACGGCCTCGGCGTATTCGGGGGCTTGGATATCAAAGACGGTGTTGCCATCGTCGTCCACGTGGGGCAGTCCTGCGTTGGCCTGCACCATAACGGGCTTGTTGGTAACGGTGAGCATACGTGCGGCGAGTCCTCGGAGCTCGGCCGGTCCCTGACTGCAGTTGATGCCCAAAACGTCGGCGCCGATGGCGTCGAGCGTGATGGCGGCGACCTCGGGGCTCGTGCCCAGGAAGGTGCGTCCGTCTTCCTCAAAGGTCATGGTGGCAAAGACGGGCAGGTCGGAGTTCTCGCGGCAGGCGAGGACCGCCGCCTTGATCTCGGCCAGGTCGGTCATAGTCTCGATAATAAAGAGGTCCACACCCGCGGCGACGCCGGCGCGCACTTCCTCGGCAAAGAGGTCATAGGCCTCGTCGAAGCTGAGGGTACCCAGGGGACGAAGCAGCGCGCCGATGGGGCCGATATCGCCGGCGACGTAGCGGGCGCCGGCCTCGCGGGCACAGGCGACAGCGGCGGCAAAGACGTCTGCCACGGTGGCGGCACCGTCGAGCTTGTGGGCGTTGGCGCCAAAGGTGTTGGCGGTAATCACGTCGCAGCCGGCCTCGACGTACTGGCGCTGAATGTCGGTAATGACCTGGGGCTCCTCAAAGTTGAGCAGCTCGGGCAGGGCGCCCGCCTTCATGCCAGCGGCCTGCAGCATGGTGCCCATGCCGCCGTCGAACAGCAGGTGTCCCGTGCCCTCGATGGCCGCACGCAGGCGATCGTCCTTAATGCGCAGGTCGTCGATCGTGCGCGTCTTGTACGTGGCACCGTTGCGACGTGCGGCATCAACGGGCGCCGCCAATGCAGTGCCGTCAGAATCATGAGTGATAAGCGGAGTAAACATCGGGGGCTCCTAATGGCTGGAATAGCAGGTGGTGTGGGCGGCGCGGAAGCGGCAGTGTTCGCGCATGCGGCAGATATTGCAGGTGGGGCGGCTCTGGGCGTCGTGGACCTCGCCGTCGAATAGGCCGATCACCGCGGTCACGCTTTTGGTGGGCATGAGCAGGCTGGTGGGTGTGACGGTAAGCCCGATGAGCCGCGTGGCGTTGAGCGCATTGACGATCGAGCGCTGGGCCGAGAGCGGGCAGTCGCCATAGCCGGGACTGAAGCGCCAGTTGCCGGCGAGTCCGTGTGCGGCGGCCGCAGCCTTGACCTGCTGGTCCATCTGCTCGACGGCGGCTTCCACGTAAGCGGAGCACGCGGCGTCGAGCACGGCGCCCTCCAGGGGATGTTGGGCTCCCGTGGTGCGCAGGCGACGCTCGGCGTCCATGCCGAGGGTGCATGCCATGAGCGCGGCAAAGCGGGCGTCCTTAAGATGACGATAGATATCACGACCGCGCAGCTCAACATTGGTGCCGACCAGACGGATGCAAGGTTCTCCCTGCTCGTCCACACCCGTGGCATCGACGGCAAACACGCGGCGCACGCCACGGGGCTCAATGTCCAATTCCAGACGCTCGACCACAAGCTCAATACGCTGCGACAGCTCGGGCTCAATCTGCTGGCCGCCGTAACCCAGATACCGCAGCATCTCGGCACGGTCGACACGGGGATGGTGCGCAGCATCGACACGGTAAAGCGCCGGCGACGCAAGGTCGGCCGGCACTTCGACAACGGTTGTATCGATGTGCGGTTTTTCCATTACCCCAGGCGCTCCATAATGGTCGCGGCGATCGCAGGACGGTTCATAGTGTACAGGTGCAGGCCGTCGGCGCCGTGCTCCTTGAGGTCGCAAAGTTGGCGGGCGGCATAATCTACACCGGCTGCCTGCAGGCTCTCGGGGTCGTTCTCGTACTTGGCGAGAATCTTGATGACGGGGGAGGGCAGCGACGCGCCGCACATAAAGACCATGCGGCTGATCTGGGACTTGCCCATAAACGGCATGATGCCCGCGGTAATGGGCACGGTGATGCCGACCTTGTCGGCAAGCTCGCGGAAGCGGTAGAAGCACTCGTTATCAAAGAAGAGCTGTGTCACAAAGAAGCTCGCGCCGGCGTCCTGTTTTTGCTTGAGGTGTTCGACCGAGAGGTTGAGATCCTCACAGGCAATGTGGCCCTCGGGGTAGGCTGCGGCGCCCACGCAAAAGCCGGCGTCGACGAGCTCGGGGATGAGGTCGCGGGCGTAGGCGTAGTCGGAGGCGGGCTTGTCGTCCTCGGTCGCGCCGGCAGGGAGATCGCCACGCAGGGCCAGAATGTTTTCAACGCCGGCGGTGCGATACTCGTCGATCTTGGCGGCGATGTCGGCGTGGGTGCGGCCCACGCAGGTGAGGTGTGCCACCGAGGGTGTATCGAATTCGCTCGTAATCATATGCGCGATGGGGGCGGTGGTGGCACCGTTGCCCGAGCCGCCGGCCGAGCAGGTGACCGAGACAAAGCTCGGCGAAAGCTTGCACAGATTGCCTGCCACTTCGCGAGCCGTATCGAGGGTAAGCTCGCCCTTGGGCGGGAACATCTCAAACGAAACGGGTGCGGTGCCCTGGGATGCTGCCTGCTTAAAAACCTCGTCGACGCGCATATCGTGCTCCTCTAGATACGTAATAGTGTGATGTGTTGTAAGGATTCTACAGCACCACTGTGTCACGGCGGAGTTTCACTCGCTATTTGGGGATACCAATCAAAGATGCCTTGCTATCGGCATTCCCTATAGCAGAGCGGCTAATTTTGCCACGGGCTATAAAGACTGGTATTTCGCATCAAATACCAGTCTTTATAGCCCGTGGCAAATGAGCTACCCGTAAACTGTGCGGGGAGGTCTGCAATTTATACAGTTGATTGGCTGTTAAGGGTGGCAATACCGCTGCGATGCGGTAACCTCATTGATTGGTTTCGCGACAGCAACATAACGGTAATGTCGCGGAAACACGGCGAGTCTAAGCTATGACTCGTTCGTTAGTAATCAACACCGCTTCTCACGCGGTGCCGATACGAAGGGAGTTCCGTATGGCCGAACTTACTGACCGCTTCGGGACCATGGTGTTCTCTGAGGAAGTCATGAAGGACTACCTCCCCAAGGACATTTGGAAGCGCCTTGCTGCAACCCTCGAGGGCGGTGAGCCGCTCGACCTGGATGTGGCCAACGCCGTTGCCCATGCCATGAAGGTCTGGGCCATCTCCAAGGGCGCGACGCACTACGCGCACTGGTTCCAGCCGCTTTCGGGCATTACTTCCGAGAAGCACGACAGCTTCCTGGAGCCCAACCACGACGGCACCGCCATTACCAAGTTTACGGGCAAGAACCTCATCCAGGGCGAGCCCGATGCCTCGAGCTTCCCCAACGGCGGCCTGCGTGCTACCTTCGAGGCCCGTGGCTACACCGCTTGGGACCCCACTAGCCCCGCCTTTATCAAGGACGATGTCCTGTGCATCCCCACGGCTTTCTGCTCCTACACGGGCGAGGCCCTGGACAAGAAGACCCCGCTGCTGCGTTCCATGACCGCGCTCTCGCGTGAGTCTAAGCGCGTTTTGGCGCTGTTCGGTAAGACCCCCAAGAAGGTCGTTCCTTCCGTGGGCGACGAGCAGGAGTACTTCCTGATCAAGAAGGACGCCTACCGCAAGCGCAAGGACCTGGTCATTACCGGCCGCACCCTCTTTGGTGCTGCTCCCTGCAAGGGTCAGGAGCTCGAGGAGCACTACTTTGGCGCTATCCGCCCCACCGTCTCGGCCTACATGAAGGACTTGGACGATGAGCTGTGGGCGCTCGGCATTCCCGCCAAGACCAAGCACAACGAGGTCGCTCCCTGCCAGCATGAGCTCGCACCGGTCTATGGCGAGGTCAACGAGGCCATCGACCAGAATCTGGTCATGATGGAGAAGATGAAGCTCATCGCCTCCCGCCACGACTTGGTCTGCCTGCTGCACGAGAAGCCCTTTGAGGGCATCAATGGTTCGGGCAAGCACAACAACTGGTCGCTTGGCACCGAGTCCGAGAATCTGCTCGATCCGGGCGACACTCCGCTCGACAACCTGCAGTTCATCGTCTTCCTCACCGCGGTGATCGAGGCCGTCGATAACTATCAGGAGCTCCTGCGTGCCTCCGTTGCCTCGGCCGGTAACGACCATCGTCTGGGCGCCAACGAGGCTCCTCCGGCGATTATGTCCATCTTCCTGGGCGACCAGCTTACCGAGGTCGTCGAGAAGATCATCGATGGCAAGGCTTCCGTCCATGCCACGCGCGGCGTGCTCGACTTGGGCGCCGATACTCTGCCCAAGCTGATGCAGGACAACACCGACCGCAACCGCACCTCCCCGTTCGCCTTCACCGGCAACAAGTTCGAGTTCCGTGCCTGCGGCTCCGAGCAGAACGTCTCCGACTCCAACCTGGTGCTCGATGCCGCCGTGGCCAAGTCGCTCAAGTCCTTCGCCGACGCGCTTGAGGGTACGCCCGAGGATGAGTTCCAGGATGCCGCGCTCGAGTACTGCAAGAAGGTGTTGACCGATCACCAGCGCATCCTGTTCTCCGGCGACGGTTACTCCGACGAGTGGCCCATTGAGGCCGAGAAGCGCGGCCTTGCCAACAACAAGACCACGGCCGATGCCCTGCCCGCCTTTGTTTCCGATAAGGCTATCGCGCTCTTCGAGGAGACGGGTGTCCTGACCAAGGCCGAGGCTCAGTGCCGCTACGACTGCAAGCTCGAGAAGTACAACAAGCTCATGAACATCGAGGCTACCACGATGGTTCGCGAGGCGCGTCGTACCTATCGCCCGGTCATTACCGCCTATGCCACCAAGGTCGCTAAGGGCCTTGAGACTATTCGTGCCGCCGGTGCCGAGGCCGCCATGCAGTGCGAGCAGAACACGCTCAACAAGCTCTGCAACGGTATCACCACCATCAACGACTCCATCAAGGCGCTCGACGCCGTGCATCAGAAGGCCGAGGGCCTCGATGGTCAGGAGCAGGCCAACGTGTATGCACATGAGGTCGTTCCCGCTATGGATACGCTGCGCGCCGCCGTGGATGCCATGGAGGAGATCGTGGCCGCCGACTACTGGCCGGTCCCGACCTATGACGACATCCTGTTCTACGTGTAGAGCGTAACTGACATATCGTCACGGTATTGAGCCGGGGTCCGCATCATGCGGGCCCCGGTTTTTGTTTGCGAAGGGCGCTTTGAAGCCCGTTTTGCACCTGATTCGCCCACGCAATAAGGGGGCGTGGACAAAAAACGTCAAATATGAGTACTGTCACAAGTCCTGTAGCATTATTTTTTTGCAAAATATGCAGTGTTACACAACATATGTTCAAGTACTTAGCTGATAAACGCCTGCAATTCTTTCGCCGTAGGACCCCTGGCGTCTAAATCGCCTTCTGATGGCATGAAATCGCTGTTACTAAAATGGTAACAGTACTCATATTTGCTATTTTTTGCCCACTGGCTTTGCGATGATGCCGTGATCCGCACCCTGCCGGGTTCGAATCACGGCACATGGGTAGCAAAAAGCCCGCCACCGCGAGGGCAACGGGCTTCTCAGTTTAAATGGTGCTCCCAGCGGGATGTCCGCGTGCGGCTGACGCCGCCCGCTTTCGCCGCGCCGCTTCGCTCCTTGCGTGCTGCGCTGGAAAACGCTCACGCGTTTCCTCAGCTCCGCACCCTGTCGGGTTCGAATCCCGGCACATCGGTAGCAAAAAGCCCGTCGCCGCGAGGGCAACGGGCTTCTCGATTTAAATGGTGCCCCCAGCGGGATTCGAACCCGCGATATCCACCTTGAAAGGGTGGCGTCCTTGGCCGCTAGACGATGGGGACAGCGGGAAAGAGTATAGCAGACTTTTTTATCTGTTCACATATCGTTGGCAGATTGAAAAACCACCACACAGGAGCTGACTTCCTATCCTGATCTTCAAACATCTCAATCTGTAACATCTGGGCGGGCAAATCGGCTCTAGCTGTTACAGATCGAGACAAAAGGCAGGCGTCGGGACGAACATCTCATTCTGTAACAGTAAGACGACTTTTAACGGTCTAGATGTTACAGATTGAGACAAATCGCTGGGATGGGTCAAAACCACCACAAAGGTGCCTGTCCCCTTTGTGGTGGCGGGGCGTTAGGGGAGGAGCTTCATCGCGGCGTCGTGGGCGGCGTGCTCGTAAGCGTCGTCGAGGGGTTTGAGCGGCAGCAGGGCGGTGGTCTGTGCATCGCCACGGCGCTCGAGAGCGTGGGCGATGAGCCAGTCGGCGAGCTCGGGGTTCTTGGGCAGTGCCGGCCCGTGCAGGTACGTGCCGATGACGCCCTTGTAGATGAGACCCTCAAAGCCATCGTCGCCGTTGTTGCCGGTGCCCGTGACGACGGACGTTCCGAGCGGCGTGGCATCGGCGTCCAAAAGGGTGCGGCCGCCGTGGTTCTCAAATCCCACAAAGGGCTCGGGTGCCAGGTCGGTCTTGACGGCGACGTTGCCGATCAGGCGGTCGGAGCCGCGCACGGTTTCGGCGGCAATGACGCCCAGGCCCTCGATGCGATTCTCGCCCATATAGTACGAACGGCCGAGCAGCTGATAGCTGCCGCAGATGGCGAGCAGCGAACCGCCGTCCTCAACATAGGCCGCGACCTTGTCTTTTTGAGCGAACAGCTCGTGTGCCACGGCCAGCTGATCGCGGTCGGAGCCGCCGCCCATCATGACGATGTCGGCGTCGGTGAGATCGAGCGACTCGCCCATACGGACCTCGTCCACGCGCACGGGGATGCCACGCCAGGCGCAGCGGCGCTCGAGGGCAATGACGTTGCCGCCGTCGCCATAGAGGTTGAGGGCATCGGGATACAGGTAGACAATGCGCAGGGGGCGCGAAAGCTCGACCGGCGCAATATCGGTGGGGACAACGCTGCCATCGGCGCGCGTTACGGCGTGGGAGGCGATCGAGCTCGCATCGGTGCCCTTAAGTTCGTCGAGCTCCTTGACCAGCGGCGGGAAGGCCGTGTAGTTGGCGACGGCGTAGAAAGTATCGCCAGCCTCCTCGTCCGCCACGGCGCCGATCGCTTGCTCGATATTCGAGATGATGGCGGCATCGATGCCGGCGTACTTCAGACGTACCTGCATATCGTGTGCACGCGTGCCGCCGGCAAAGGCGACAAGACCCGGCGTGTCGGCGATGCGCTCGAAGTCGACGTCGTAGATCCACGATACATCGTGTCCGTCGGCGTCGTTGTCGTTGAGGAAGAAAGCGCAGAGTCTGCCGCCTGCCGTCTTGATGGACTGGATTTGTCGATCGAAGCCTACGGGATTCTTAGCCAGGTTGGCCTCGACGGTGCGGCCGGCGATATCCCAGCGCCCCATACGACCACCGGCGGGCACATAGGCATCGAGCGTGGGCTGCAGAAACGCCGTATCCACGCCCAACTCGTGCGCGGCAAAGAAGGCGGCGGCAACGTTGTAGACCATGTACAGGCCGTTGTAGCGTGTGGCGATGTGTGCGGCAGCCGCGTCGGGCGCAGATCCAAAGACCAGGTCAAAGCCGTATCCGTCGCAGCCGAGCTCCACGCCCGTCACACGGCGGACCAGTGCGGGGCGTGCCCAACCGCACGAGGGGCAATGGTAAGCGCCGAGTTGACCATACTGCACATAGTCGTACTCCAACGGCGCGTTGCACTGCGAGCAAAAACGCGAGTCGCTAATGCGGTCGGACTCGGTGTTGGTGGCGCCGTCGATGCCAAAGGCAATGCTCGCGTTGGGAACGCGCGCGGCAATCGAGGCGCACAACGGGTCGTCGGCGTTGTAGATGAGCGTTGTCGTCGGAGAGAGCTCCAACGCATGGGCGATGACGTCTTGGGTATGGTCGATCTCGCCGTAGCGGTCTAGCTGGTCGCGGAACAGGTTGAGCAGCACAAAGTATGTTGGCTTGAGCTTGGGCAGGACGCGCACGGTGTAGAGCTCGTCGCATTCAAAAACGCCCACGCGCTTGCCGCCGGCTCGCTTGAGGCCGCTGCGCGCCTCGAGCAGTGCACCCACCACACCAGGCTCCATATTGTTGCCGGCACGGTTGCACACCACGGTGGCGCCGCTGGCGGCAACGGCGTCGGCGATGAGGTTGGAGGTGGTGGTCTTGCCATTAGTACCGGTAATCACCACGCTGCGGTCGACCAGACTCGCGAGGTCGCTTAGCAGCTCGGGGTCGATCTTCATGGCGATGCGGCCGGGGAGTACGCCGCCCTGGCGCTTAAGGACGGAGCGCAGCCCCCAGCGAGCGATATCGCTCGAGGTGCAGGCAAGAGATGAGCGGAGGTTCATGAAACCGTTCCTAACGTGAATGACATGGTCGTGGCGTTTGCGCCGTTAAAAGCCGTAGCGGCGCGCAAACTCCTGGGCAAGCTGCGAAACGTCTTCGCAGGCATTGGCCCAGGGGGCAAAGTCGGGGGTATCCGAGATGATGCCGTCGGCTTCCCAAACCGCCTGGTGCGAGAGATCCCAGGGGTCGCGCGGCTCGGGCCGGCAGGGAAGGTACGGTGTCTGTTGCATGGGGTTCAGTAAGAAGAATGCACCGCCCTCGCAACGGTTGGCAAACTCACGCAGCGCGCGTGTCGCCGGGCGCATCTTGTTTGTTTTGAACAGCAGAATCGTGCGGGCGAGCAGATACCAAGGAGAGTTCTCGAGCGCGTCAGCCCCGATCTTTTCCTCGAGCTGGTGGGCCAGGGCAAAAAAGCCGTCCTGGTCTTCCAGGCGAGCGAGGGCGAGCAACACGGTGCCTGCGGCTCGGGTGGGGTAGCCTTCCGCCTTAAGAACACGGCGGGCGTAGTTGGCGGCAGCACGGTAGCGAGCGCTCGCCATGCACAGCTGCGAGATGGCCTCGAGTGTGTGAAGCCACCCGATAAGAGCCGGCTCGCTCACGGTAAGTTCTGCTGCGGTGACACCGTCGGCCAAAACATTATTGGCCCAGTAGTGTGGGGCTTCCATGTCGAACCCGGGCACGCTTTGCTGCAGGTAATCGGCCGTGGTCGCCTCGAGCTTCATCAGGTCGCCCAGGCAGGCGTCGACGGGCGTGTCCGCCAAAATGATGGCGAGCAGCTGGGCATCGAGGACATACGCATCGATGCGGACGATCTTGAGCAGCTCATCGCGCATGTCGTCGAACAGGCGGTTGCGCGTCTGCTCAAACTCCTCGTCGCTGCCCATGTCCTCGATGCGATGGAGCTCGTCGAGCAGGTGGCGATGAACACCGGCATAGGACAGCAGCGCCTGGGCATGCTCGGTCTGCGCATACTTGTGAGGGTTTGCGCTGATGTCGTTATGGACAAGCTCGCGTGCTGCATCGGTGAGCTCGGGGTGCGACGCCAGATAGGTGCGCTCCAGGTAGGCGGGGATGTAGACGCTCGGATCCATTAGAGGTCTCCTCCCTTAAACGGCAAACCCTGCTCGGCCGCCCGCAGTATGCGCTCATCGATTTGGGAACGCACGATATCGTTGGTGGCGACCCAGGCGGCAAAACTGGCGTTGTCGGGGGCGCCCAGGCCCTCCTGCAGTACCGGCGTCGCCTCGGACAGCGCAAGGACAAGCTCGTCGGTCGAGCCCACGCCCACGTTGACGCGGGCATAGACGCCATCGGGAAACTCGGTTTGGAAGTAGAGCGCCTCGGCTGCGTGCGGGCACGAACGCACAAGGATACGCAGGTAGTGTTCGGCACCCTCGTAGTCCAGCTCGCGCCAGGCAGCGCTCATCAGCGCGATGAGCGTCCACGGGTCCAAGTCACGCTCCGCATCTTTGGGGCGGCGGCGCAGCGGGGTATTCGCGAGGTACGGCACGGAGTGAGCGGAGCGAAAGCGCTTGAGCTCCTCGGCGGGGTATTCGAGCTTTGCCATGGCGAGCATCGCGGTGTGGCGGACACCAGCGGGGTCGTTGGGCGCAAAGTCCAAGCTGCGATTTGCGGCTTCGAGCGACATGCGGTAGCGTCCGCTAATGAGCGCGCGCGATGCCAAGGCGGCAAGCCAGCGCAGGTAGGGGCGGCGCATAAGGTCGCCTGCGGCCTCGCGCTCGTAGGGGTCCTGCGCCGAGGCGATCTTGAGCGCCAGATCGTGCTCCACCTCGTCGCACTTGGACACCAGATACTGCACGTATTCCTCGTTGGATTCGGCGGTGAGTGCCGTCAGCATGCGCTGGGCATCCCAGTTGGCCGGATCGAGTGCGGCCGCCTCGCGGAGCATGTTCTCGGCTGCGGCTTCTTCTTGCTCTGCCTGGGTATCGTCGGGGATAAAGGGAATGCGGTAGTCGACAGCCTCGACCACCTTGGCAATCAGATGCCCGGCGCGGTCGCGGTCGTGCACGATGAGCGGTGCGGGGTTGCGGGTGAATTGTTCCATCAGACGCTCTACGGCGGCAGCGTCGGTGAGCGGGATATTGTCGCGGCGCAAGGCCTCAAGAACGAGGCGGTGGCAATCCTCTTGAATGGGATCGAATGCCATGGGGCCTCCTTTGCTGCGGTTAGGGTTCAAATGTCTCTATATAAAGTTCTAGTTTACCCGCATGTGGCACACCGGGGGTGCCGCACTTGGACTTGCACCTTTGCACCACGAAGACGGATGTCGCACAAATGTCGGCGCCTTGGACGACCGAGTGGTATCACGGTGCCGCAAACGGTCGATTTTTGGCGGCGAACGGTGCATATTTTGGAGGGGCACCGTCCTGCCCGGGATATGTAGTCAACCTTGATAAAACGTTTGCCCAGCTTGGGAGTATGAATGCCGCACAAGGGTCTTCAGGGATAGAAAAAACGTTTCATCATTGGCGGCTTTAGGTGAATAACTGACCAACCAGAACGGTAAAATAGTGTTTGTCTGAGCGTTGAGACGTTTAGACATCGCGCATTGTCATCGCCGGCAACGCGCAAACCGGTCCTAACGGAGCCAATTGGGTGCTCCGTTATATACGCAAGTCTAAGAGGGGCTTGTTTAGGAGGCACAGTATGGGACGTTTTACCAATCCTCGCGATCTGTACTTTGGTGAGGGCGCTCGCCACGAGGTAAAGAACCTCAAGGGCAAGAAGGCCATCATCGTTTCTGGCGGCAGCTCTATGCGCCGCGGCGGGTTCCTGCAGGACGTTGAGGCCGACCTCAAAGAGGGCGGCTTCGAGGTTAAGCTGTTCGAGGGCGTCGAGTCCGACCCGTCCATCGAGACGGTCATGAAGGGCGCCGAGGCCATGCGCGAGTTCGAGCCCGACTGGATTATCGCCATCGGTGGCGGCTCGCCCATCGATGCCGCTAAGGCCATGTGGGTCTTCTACGAGTATCCCGAGGAGTCCTTCGAAAACATCATCCAGCCGTTCAGCTTCCCTGAGCTGCGTCAGAAGGCTCATTTCTGCGCCATCTCCTCTACCTCCGGTACCGCTACCGAGGTCACTGCCTTCTCCGTCATCACCGACTATGCCAAGGGCATCAAGTACCCGCTGGCCGACTTCAACATCACCCCGGATGTCGCCATCGTCGACCCCGAGCTCACCTACACCATGCCCGCCAAGCTGTGCGCTCACACCGGCATGGATGCTCTGACCCACTGCATGGAGGCCTACGTTTCCACCTGCGCCTCTATGTTCACCGACGCCAACGCTCTGCACGGCATCCGCGAGATCGTCGAGTGGCTGCCCAAGTCCTATGCTGGCGACCATGAGGCCCGTCAGCACATGCACGAGGCTCAGTGCATCGCCGGTATCGCCTTCTCCTCGGGCCTGCTCGGCATCGTTCACTCCATGGCTCACAAGACCGGTGCTGCCTTCGAGAACGGCCACATCATCCACGGTGCCGCTAACGCTATGTACCTGGGCAAGGTCATCCAGTGGAACTCCAAGGATCCCCGTGCTGCTGAGCGTTACGCTTACGTGGCCAAGGAGATCCTGCACCTTCCCGGCGAGACCAACGAGGAGCTCATCGCCGCGCTCGTCCAGAAGATCCGCGACCTCAACGACCAGCTCAACATTCCGCAGTCCATCAAGGATTACGCGAATGGTGGCGTGAAGGTCGACGCCGAGAACCCGCAGATGGTTTCCGAGGAGGAGTTCCTCGCCAAGCTGCCCGAGATCGCCGCGAACGCCGAGACCGACGCCTGCACGCCGGAGAACCCGCGTGAGACCAAGGCTGCCGACTTCGAGAAGATTCTCAAGGCCTGCTACTACGACACCGACATCGATTTCTAATCGACTCTTGTTATCGTAACGAGGGGCTCCGCACGTATCCGTACGGAGCCCCTTTCTTTTTTCTTTTAGAGAATGGGATAGTTATGGCTGCAATTTTCAATAGCCCCAGCAAGTACATCCAGGGCCCGGACGAGCTTGCAAAGCTTGGCTCCTATGTCGAGCCGCTCGGCGCTAAGGCCCTCGTCATCGTGACGCCTTCGGGCAAGAAGCGCGTCGGTGCCAAGATCGAGGGCGGTTTTGCCGAGGCCAAGGCCGAGCTGCTGTTTGAGGACTTTAACGGCGAGTGCTCCAAGGGCGAGGTCGATCGCCTGGTTGCGCTCGCCCGAGACAACGGTTGCGACATCATCGTCGGCGTCGGTGGCGGCAAGATCCTCGACACCGCGAAGGCCGTTGCCTATTACCTGGAATCCCCGGTTATCATTTGCCCCACCATTGCTTCGACCGACGCCCCGTGCTCGGCGCTTTCGGTGCTTTATACCGATGACGGCCAGTTCGACAAGTACCTCTTCCTTAAGGCAAATCCCAACATTGTCCTGATGGATACGACGGTTATCGCGGCGAGCCCGGTGCGCCTGACGGTTTCCGGCATGGGCGATGCGCTCGCAACCTACTTTGAGGCCCAGGCGACGCATGATGCCGACGGTGGTACTTGTGCCGGCGGCAAAGGCGGAATGGCCGGCCTGGCGCTCGCCAAGCTCTGCTACGAGACGCTTATGGCCGATGGCGTCAAGGCCAAGGTTGCGCTGGAGAAGGGTGCGCTCACGCCTGCCGTGGAGCACATCATTGAGGCCAACACGCTGCTTTCGGGCATTGGCTTTGAGAGCTCAGGCCTTGCTGCTGCTCATGCCATCCACAATGGCCTGACGATGCTGCCCGAGTGCCACAGCATGTATCACGGCGAGAAGGTCGCCTTTGGCACTATCGTTCAGCTGGTACTCGAGGATGCCCCGACTGAGAAGCTTGAGGAAGTCTTGGGCTTCTGCATTGAGCTGGGCCTGCCGGTCACGATGAAGGAGCTGGGCGTTGCCGAGGTTACGCGCGAGAAGGCCATGATTGTTGCCGAGGCCGCGTGCGCGCCCGAGGACACCATGTGCAACATGCCGTTTGAGGTGACGCCCGAGATGGTCGCAAACGCCATCCTGGGTGCCGACGCGCTGGGCCACTACTATCTCATGGATGAGTAAATCAAGCTAAGGAAGGGGCAAAGCCAGCAGATGGCTTTGCCCCTTTTTGCTATGGTGCAAAGGGGTCAGGTTGCTTTGCACCAATTGTTGTTGATGAAAGGGCGGATTCTCGTATGGCGCTTCCCATGGTTTATGGCGGTCCCGGTCGGTATGTTCAGGGGCCGGGTGAGCTCTCGCGTCAGGGCAGGTATTTGTCATGGTTGGGCTGCGCTGCCTATGTCCTGTTTGACCAGGGCACCGAGGATCGGCTGTGCAGGCAGATCGTCGATGGATTTCTGGACGAAGATCTAAGCGAGCCGTTCTTTAAGATCTATAACGGTCCGTGTACGGAAGAGGCCGTTGTTGAAATGGCTAAGGAAGCCCGGGCTGAGTATTGCGACATGGTGGTGGGTATTGGCGGCGGCAAGATGCTCGATATCGCCAAGGCCGTTGCGTTTTATGCCGAGTTGCCGTTGTGCGTATGCCCCACGGCGGCTTCGATGGACGGTCCGTGCAGCGCGATTTCGGTGCTGTATCACGAGGATGGGTCGTTCGACCGCTACCTGATGCTCGAGAAGAATCCAGACCTGGTCGTGGTCGATACCAACGTGGTCGCGGCGGCCCCGCTGCGTATGACGGTCGCTGGCATGGGCGATGCACTGACAACGTACTTCGAGGCGCGTTCGTGCGCCGCGGCGCACGGCGCCAACGAGCACGGTGGCGCGCCGGGACACTTGGCCTTGGTTGCGGCTCGTGCCTGCTATGACACACTCATGGAGTGCGGCGTCGCTGCCAAGCGCGATCTCAAAAAGGGTCGTATATCGCCGGCGGTTGAGCGCCTGATCGAGTGCAATATTCTGCTCTCGGGTGTTGGCTTTGAGAGCGGTGGCCTAGCGCTTGCCCATGCCATCGCCAACGGCCTGACGATTCTGCCCGAGTGCAAGGCCATGCATGGTGAGGCCGTAGCGTTTGGCCTGGTGGTGCAGCTGCGCCTGGAGCGTGCGCCCGAGCTTGATCAAGTGCTCGAGTTTTGCCAGCGCGTCGGTCTGCCGACGACGCTCGAGGAGCTGGGACTTGGCGAGATTTCCGATGCCGACTTGATGAGCGTTGCAGATGCGGCCTTTAGAAACGAACGCAATATGGCTAACGAACAGGCCAAGGTGACCAAACAAAAGCTCGCGCAGCTCATGCGCGAGGCATAGCTTGGCACTTGATTGACCTTGTGCAATCGAGGCGGCGATAGGCCATGGACTATTTGCCGCAAAGATGAGCCGCGTGTAATTTGCCCGAGGCGTGGGCCGAT
>OLQV01001903.1_pt1 | contig 14746 bp, 17 predicted proteins | sample 1672371 | NCBI WGS metagenome assembly OLQV01 (sample SAMEA3136676, study PRJEB25190) | human gut metagenome
GCACCATATCTTTTGCAAGAGCGGCAGCAATTTCCGCGTAGGTGTGCGTCGCTTTACATTCGCACGTGTAGTAGTCGGCGTAGGCAGTCAGCTTTTCTTTCTTGGGCTTTTCGACGTATGTGTCAAAGTAATTCACACCTTTTTCGTCGACATACTGCTTGATTACCTTGTTCTGCACAGGGTTGGTAGATGTGTCCGACATAACGTCGTCTACGATGGTCTTGGTCGCGCCGTCCTCAATGCCGTCCAGTTTGACCTTATCCACGGCGGACATCAGACCATCAGCTTTGGCCGTGGCGACGTCCTTTCCAGCCTTTTTGTCCAGTGCCGCCTTGACAATCTTGTTCTGCACAGGGTTAGTAGATGTATCCGACATGGCGTCGTCGACGATGGTCTTGGTAGCACCGTCTTCGATGCCGTCCAGTTTGACCTTATCCGCGGCGGACATCAGGCCATCAGCGTCCGCCGTTGCGGTTGCCGTGCTGTTTTTGGTCGCGCCCGCTTCGATGCCGTCCAGCTTGGCTTTGTCGGCCGCCGACATCAGGCCGTTGACGTACTGTGTGGCAACACTTTTGCCCGCCTTTTCGCCCAGCGCGGCGGTCACGACCTTGTTTTGCACGGGATGCGTGGATTGGGAATACAGCTGATCATCGACTGTAATCGCGTTTTTCGCGGCGGCCTTTGCCAGCGCCGCAAGTTTCGCAGCCGCGGTCGGCCCTACGTATGTGGATTGATCGTCCATGTTATCATTCCTTTCAATTTGCGTCCCAGATGGCCTGCATTTCCGCGGCCGTCATGGGTGTCAGCGTCACGCCCGCCCCGGACAGGCCATCCAGCTTGACCTTATCCGCGGCGGACATCAGGCCCGCCGCAGACTGCGTGGCCAGCGACGTCCCGGCCTTGCTGGCCAAGGCGGCGGTCACGATCTTGTTTTGGACGGGGTTGGTGCTATCCAGCGACAGTGCGCTGTCCACGTCGATCGTGCCACCACCGCCGGAGGTCGTTGTCCCGCCCGATGACCCGCTGCCGCCGGAGGCGACAGCGCCGGTGAGCGTCTTACTGCCCCAGCCGAGCGTCAGACTGTCCTTGTCGCCGACGAGACTTGTGTCCACTTTGGACACCGTCATCACGGTGTCGATGCCGTGCGGCGGCGACACCACGCGCACGCTGTCGCCGACATCAAAAGGCTCCAGCTCCGTGTCAGCGCCGGACAGGTCCGCCGCGCTGACCTCGATGCCGCGCGACAAGCCGCAGTTTTTGGCAAGATAAGACGCCGCCGTCGCCTTAAGTACGGCAGGATCATCCGTGTCTGCCTGCATCGTACCATCGATGCGGCCATACAGCGCCTCGGCGTCAGCGTTGATCAGATACGGGATCCCGCCGTTTACGCTGTCGATCGTCAGCCCGTTTTTGCCGACTGGGTAGACGCGCGTCAGCAAGCTCGCGCCGTCGATTTTGTCGGTAAGATCTAGTAAATTTTTACTGATATCCACCTGCTGTGTGCACATGTGGCGATAGCTTTTATGCACATCCAGGTATACGTTGCCGCCGTCGTATCGCAGGCGCATCGTCCCACCGGTGGCCGTCATGGCCTCCTGCAGCAGCGACAGCGTAGATACATACTCTGTATGCTGCACGGACAGCTTCGGCAGCGCGGAGTCCACCGTGCCAAGCAAGATCTTGCGCGCAGGTGCGCACGCGGCGTTATACTGCGTCAGCAGCGCGGTGACGTAGTACTCCACGGTGTCTGGCGACAGCACAAAAGGCGCTTTGCATATATCATCCAGCCACAGCATCGCACCGTCCACGCTATAGGTGCGGCTGCCGCGCAGATCCGTGGACGTGTCCGCCACGGACCCGCGAAAGATCTCCACTCCGTCTTTTTGGATCGATATGACGGACGCGCGCTTGATCGGCACGTCGCGCATCGTGTTGGACGGCGGCAGCACAAAATTCGCCGAGTCGATCTCGCCGACTGCGCGGTGCAGCGTGCCGGCAGAGATCTCGTGCCCGGCCATGCCGACTGCAAAAAGCAACGTACCATCTGTATAGCCAGCGTACATCAGATCCACCCCCTCCGCCCGGTAAGCGTAAGCTCGCCGGGCGCGCCGCCGATCGCGTATGCGTAGTCCGGCGTCTTGCGGATCTGCAGATACGGGCTGGATGTCTCGCGGTCGCCGAGCGTCGCCGGGGCATACGCGCGATCACAGCGATAGATCTGCACACCGCCTTTGTCGGACGCCGGATACATCAGCCGGTCGCTGCACAGACCGGCAAGCGATCCGGGCTGCGCGCGGAAAAGCTTGATGTTGTTTGCTGTGCACCCGCTGGGGTTGATCGTCTCCAGCATCATGTACAGCCCGCCGACCGGCACGCTGGAGATCCACCTGCTTTTGCCGTCGCCGTATGTCTTACCGGATGCGTCCACGATGGTGTACCACCCACCAGTGATATCTGCCGACACAAGGCAGCTGCCGGCGGTCGGCCATGGCAGCCGGAAGCGTGCGTAGCCATACACGCCGCCACCGGTGTCGACAACGGATTTGATGCGTAGCACACTGCTGGCGCCGTCTCCGACGACGTCAAAGTTTTCGTCGACTGACGACGATGATCCGACCGCAGTCACGCTCCGGCCGATCAGGACGTTGCCCGACGCCGCGAGCATCGGGATCTTTACGGACACCTCGGCGTTATCCAGCCGGTAAGGGTCTGCGTTGATCGTCAGGTCAAAGATCGTGCGGTCCAGCGATGTGTCCGGCGTGCCGACCGTGCACCGCCCGATGTAGTAGCCGTCGCGGCCGTCGAGCTCCAGCTTTCGCCGCTGCCCATGCACGGCAGCGGCGAAAGCGTAAAAGTCAAAAGATCCGCGCGGGCAAAACCCCAGCTTAAGCTTGATCGCGCGGTTGCCAAAGACAGGCTCGCCGGTCAGCGCGTCGGTAAGATCCAGCTCGCCGTCCGCGCCGGGGACGCTGACGGTCTGCGTTTTTACGTCCGGCAGTCCGATCTGCACGCCCATCAGCTCCAGGCCGGCGTACTGCACGCCGCCGATTTTACAAGATAGTGCCATTAAATAGTCCTCCGTGACTTGCTTGTGTAGATGCCGCCGAGCGCATAGTCCATGCGCGTGGCGACAGAGCCGACAAGCGCGTCTCCGTCCATGTAGATCTGCATCCCTGTGATCGCGCGCTCGAGCCGATCCATGCGCTCCAGCACGGCGGCGATGTCGCCGCCGGCGCCCGGAGCAGCGGCCGCTTGCAGCGTAGCCGACTGCGCATACAGCCCCTGCATATCCACGCCGACGACGTACTGCGGCTGCAGCGACTCGCCGATCTGGCGATTGATGTCGCCGATCGTAGACGCCCAGCCGTCGCCGATGCCGGCCGCCATGTTTTGGCCGATATCCGCAAAGACGCGCGACGGGCTGTGGATGCCGAGCAAATTTTTGATCCAGCTGACAAGCCCCGTAAAAAGATTGGACACATCCGACTTAAGCCGCTGCCACTGCTCGACGATGCCTTGCCGGATGCCGTCGACGATGGACTTGCCGATGTTCCAGTAGGACTTTACGGCGGCCAAAAAGCCGCGGACGATCGTCTCCACCAGACGCGGCACAGCCGCGATGATGTGCCCGGCGTTGGACACAAGCCCGGACGCCAGCGCGATGACGATCTCGATGCCCACGCCGATGATCTCCGGCAGCATCGCGTAAAAAGACTCGACCAGATTTGTGATGATGCCCGGTACGGCATCGATCAGCTGCGGGATCGCCGTGATAAGCCCGCGGGCGAGTGCCAGCATCAGCTGCATCGCAGCCTGGATCAGCAGCGTGATCGACTCCGGGGACGTGATCTTGTCCACGATGCCTAGCAGCGCGGACATCGCTGCCGTCATGATGCCCGGCAGCTGATCCGCGATGCCGAGCAGCAGCGCGCCCACCAACTCGATCGCCGCGCCCATCAGGTCAGGCAGCGCGGACAGCAAGCCGGTCACCAGCGCCGCGATAAAGGCCAGCGCGACGGACATCATGCGCGGCGCTTGCGCCGTGAGCTGCCCAGACAGGGACACGACAAGGTCTCCGACCGCTGCCGCGACCTCGTCTCCGCCGCCAGTCAGCATTTTTGTGACGCCGTCCATGATCAGCGTCAGCGTCGGCAGCAGTTCGCCGGAGATGTTGTTTTTTAAGCCGCTAAAGGCATACTGCATGTTTTGCAGGCTGTCCTGATAGGCTGCGGCCGCCTTTACCGCGTCCGAGCCCATCACGCCGCCGAGGTCGTGCACCTGCGCGCGCATATCGGCGACGTCGTCCGCGCTTGTGTTAAGCAGCGGGCCGAGCTCCGTTGCGCCCCTGCCAAGGAGTTTCCCGGCAAGGTATGTCCGCTGCGTCTCGTCGGTCACATTTTGCAGACCTGCAATCGTTGCATCAAAAAGCTGCTCTTGTGACATGCCAGCGATCTGCTCCTGCGATATGCCGAGCTGCGCAAAGGCGTCCGAGCCGTTTTCGGCAGCAGTGGCCAGCGTTTTCATTGCTGGCTTTAGCGACTCAATCGACGCGCCACAGTGCTGCAGGACAAAATCCCACTCCTGATAAGCATCGGACGACATGCCCATCTTTTGTGACATTTTGTCGATCGTATCGCCATACTCCGCCGCGCCGGTAATCATTTCCTGCGCCGTGTCGCTGATCGCGCTCGCGGCGGTCTTGATTGCCGACGCTGCCAGGTCGGCCAGCGTGCCCTTTAAGACGGACCATCCGCCGGAGGCTTTTTCGGCCTTTTCGCCGGCCTCCTTGGCTGCGTCACCGACATCAGCGACGGCGTCGTCCGTCCCGGAGGCAGCTGCCTCCAGCCGCGTGAGCTGCTGGCGCGTCGACTCGATCTCTCGCTCAAAGTCGCGGTACTGCTCCGGGCTGATCTTGCCATCGGCGAGCTGCTTGGACATCGATTCCTGCGCCGCGATCAGCATCTTAAGCTTGTCCTTAGCGCCGGCGATCGACTCGGCGAGGATGTCCTGCTTTTGCGCAAGCAGGACGGTGTTGGTGGGATCAAGCTTGAGCAGCGACTCAACGCCGCGTAGCTCGCCGCTCAGATTGCTCGCCGACTTGCGCGCCTTAAGGATCGCGTCGCCAAGCTTTGTTGTGTCGCCGCCGATCTCGACGGTGATGCCCTTAAGTGTCGTACCTTTGCCGCTCAAGCGTCCACCTCCTCATGCCGCCCGAAGGTGCTGCGCAGCCCGTCCACATCCGGCTCGGTTTGCTCTAGTCTCCAGGCGTTATCCAGATACTCGCGGCCGTCTGCTGACTGCAGCTTGCGCGCGATAAAGGCGTCGCGCAGCAGCAGCAGATAGTCGTCCAGCAGCAGATCGCAGACGTCCGGCAGAGCCATGTTGGCATACTGTGCCACTAGATGCTCGCCTACCGTCTCGATCGTGTAGTGGCATCCCGTACCATCCCCATCATCGGGATAGTACGGGATCGTCAGTTTTTTGCCTTGGTCGCCCACGCGACAAAGTCGGAGTATGCGGCAAAAAAGCCGACAAGATCGTCAAAGGCAAAAAGCCCGGCAACCTCCTTGGGCGTAAACGTCGCGCCCGTGCGGTTGCAGTTAAGGATGTCGCAGACGATGTCGATCATCTCGTCCACGCCTGCGCTGTCCTGCATAGCCGTCATCCGCTTAAAAACGCTCAGTGGCGGCACGGTCAGCAGCAGCTCGCGGCCGTCCGGCAGCTCCAGCGTAAAGATTGCCTTGTGCTGGCCAAGTGTAAAGCGATTCGTCATGCTGTGTACACCTCGTCGTAGTAGATCAGCGTGCCCTGCGCGTCCATCGGGTCGGCAGCAAACTCGGCGTCGATCACGGTCTCCTTGTCCTTGGCAAAGGCGATCTCAAAGCCGGACTGGTTTTTGCCGACGATGCGCACGTAAAGCTCGCGCTTGCCGTCCTTGTCAGCGTGCTTAAAGCACAGCACGTACTTTTTGCCGTCGGCGTTGTCGACGCCGCCGATCTTAACGGATCGCTTCGCGGGTTTTCCGCTCGCTGCGTCGGTCTCCGTCACGCGGGCCGTCGCGCTGAGCTTGGCCAAGGTATTGCCGTCCCACGTCATCACGCCGGACTTAAGCGTCACCTCCTCGGCGGTGATCACCGTCTTGGACACAAGTCCAAGATCGTCCTTGGCAGTGTAAAAGGTGGGTTTGTACGACAGCGTCGCGCCGCCGGAGATGTAGCCCAGGATGTTGTCGTCCGTGCAGATCGCGTCGGTCTCCGGCACGGTCGTGCCGGTATACTCCTGCGCGTAAAGCTTGCCGGATCCCAGCGTGATGTCTTTTCGTTTTTTGAGTGCCATAATTATGTAAATCCTTTCTCGGTGTACGTAAAATCGTACACCGTCTCAAAAAAGTGCTCCGTGTCGATCCACATGCGCTCCTCCCGCACGTACTCAAGGCCGAGCGCGTCGAGCCGCTGCTCGATCAGGGCCTCGAGATCCTCGGCTGGCTTTTGCGCGTAGAGCTCGATCGTGATGTTGTGCTCGGTGATGCCGTTGTACAGGTCGGCGCCGCGGCGGGTCGTCCGGTCGTGATAGACGGCATACGGCAGCGACGGCGGCATAGCCCAGCACGTCTCGATGTGCTGGATGCCGTCGAGCACCGTGGAGATGATGTCAGCCACCGCTCAGCGCCTCCTTTACGGCGTCGAGGTACTCCTCGACGACCTGTTTTTTGGCAATATCCAAAAAGTGCGTCCCCTCGACGCGCCCGCCGTTGACCTTGGCATGTCCAAAGTTAAGCAGGTGCGTGAGGTAGGCGCGCTCCCCGCGTACATACCACGTTTTGGCGTAGTTTGTTGGGGTGTCGGATGTCGTCTTTGAGGCGATGTGCTTGACATACTCGCCGGTGTTGCGTGGAGCCGTCGCCTTGGTCAGCTTGACCAGCTTGCGCATGGCGTTGTCCACCAGCGTGCGGATCTTGCTCTGCACGTCGGCGTTGTACTCGCCCAGCGCGCCGGCGATGGCCTTGTCCAGGGCGGAGATGGTTACAGTCTCGTCGCGCATGCCGTCACCTCACCACGATCTCGAGACCGCCGTCGCGCGTCTCGTAGGTGCGCTCGACGATGTAGCGCTTTCCATCGTGCTCGACAAAGCGCTGTCCGTCGTAGTCTCGCCAGTCGGCCAGCCGAAACTGCACCGACGGGTGCAGGCCAACGGCGGCCGCCTGGTAGTGCTCGGCGCGCGTGATGCTTTCGCGTCGGCAAAACACCTCGTGCTTGCTGACGTCGTTGCCGCGCTCGTCAATGGCGATCAGATTGATTACATCATCGTACACACGTCTCCCTCCTTTGCCGGTGTGTCCAATTTGGGCACACCGGCGTGTTGTACCTTAGCCCTGCATCTGCTGATGGCAGAGCCGATTGTTGATTTTGGCCCGCAGGTAGCGCGGCATCGCCATGGTCGGCTGCTGCCTGCGCTCGTGCAGGTGCGCTGCGTACATCTCCAGCAGCAGCTGGTCGCCCTGGTCGCTCAGGTCGAGGACGACGCCCTCGTCGCGCAGCATCTTGGACGCGGCCGCGATCAGCGCCGCAAAGTACTCGTCGCGCTTGGTGTGCGTCACGCCGAGATCAGCCTTGAGCAGCGCAAGCACCGTCTCGGCCGTACCGCCGGCCATCAGTTGGCGGAGTCAGCGGCAAAAGTCGCCGATGTCACCGGCGCGACGTTGTCGTAGCGCACCACCACAAAAGCCTCGCCGCGCACCGGCTTGCCATCGTAGCGGGCGGTCGCCTTAAACGCAGTCTGGTCCTCGATAAATTTGACCTCCGTGGACTGCTCGAGGGTCGTGCCCTCGCGCTCGGCCAGCAGATACAGATCCATGTAGCCGCCGATGATCTCGTTGTCCGGCACAAAGTCCAGCTCGACGATTTTGCCGCCGATGATCGGCATCTCGGACGTCACGCCGGCGGTCAGGGCCGCCGCGCTGTTAAAGGCAAGCGCCTTGCACTGCAGCGCCACGTGCGTCTTGTGATTGCACACCCACACCGGCGTGCCGTTGGAGTACTTGGGATCGGCAGCGCCGAGCGCGGTGATCAGATCCGCGTAAAATTCCTCGCCGTTTTTGGCGGCGGAGTTGGCCTTGATGACGTTGGTCGTCGCAAGCGCCGTAAAAGTGCCCTGGTTGGTGCCCCACCATGCGGGCTGCTCGGCGGCGGCCAGTCTGGTCGCAATGCCGACCGGCATCTTGGTGCCCGTGCCAAAAAGGATGGCCTTGTCCAGCGCGTAGCCGATCGCCTGGCCGAGCTGGTCAAGGATCTCAGTCGCCAGGCCGATGTTGTCGTCGTCCTCCAGGTAGCAGTTGGAGACAAAGACGTAGCCGCCGACCTTGTAGCCGTCGGTCTCGATCTGGCTGATGGAGACGGTCAGATCGTTGAGCGTGCCGACCATCTCCGTCCACACGGCCTCCGGCACAGTGCCGACGACGTTCTGGCGCGCCTTGCCGCGCACCTGGCGCAGGCGGGTGTAGCCGATCAGCTTGCTGTATCTGTTGATGTTGTCGCGGATGATGTCCAGCATCACCTCCGGGATGCCGAGCGCGGCGCCGGACACGGCGCGCTGCTGGCCAAGCATCTCACGGGTGCGGGTCAAAAATGCGGTGACGTCATCGCGGGCAAAAAATGCGTCGCGCTGGGCGTAGGTCATGCCGTAAAAGCGGCTGCGGGCATCGCCGCCCGCGGTGTTGGTAGGCATAGTTTTGTGTGCTCCTCTCTCAGTGTGATGTGTGGTGTTGGTGTGGGCTGCGCTGCGGGCCTCGGCGGCGTTGGCTTCGGCGGCCTCGATCTGCTCGGTCAGGCTCGCGGCATCCGCCTCGGCGGCCTCGATGTCTGCCGTCACCTTGTCGCGGTCCGCCTCAAACTCACCGATCGCCGTCTCGCAGGCGGCGCGCTCGTCGTCGGTCTGGGCCGCCTCGATGTCTGCGGCCAGCTCGCTCTCGCGGGTCTCCAGCGCCGCAGCCTGCTCACGCAGCTGTGCAAGCGTCGCGTTGACGGCGGACAGCTTATTGCGCAGCAGCAGTACTTTAAGTGCCATGTTTGTCTCCTCCTGTCAGTCTGTTGATCATCTTGGTTTTCCACGCCTCGGCCTGCCGGCGCTGGATCTCGGCGAGATCCGCATGGCGGGCTTTGACGGCGGTCTCCTCGTAGGCCGGATAGGTCACGACAGAGACCTCATACAGCGGGTTGACCTTGTTGATCTCCCAGCGGAACTGTCCGCCGCCGAGGTCGACAAAGGTCTCCTCCTCGATATCAAATCCAAACGAGCACTGGTCGACGTCACCGCGCTGGACGCGCGCATAGAGGCTCATGGCGTCGGCATCGTCCCGATTGATTTTGATTGTGCCATACAGGCCGCGCGCATCCTCGCGCAGCTCCAGCGTGCCTGCTTTGGTGCGGCCAAGCACAAGCCGCGTGTCGTGGTCAATCAGTGCGCGGATGTCGCCGGACAGACATCCGGCAAACGCCCCCGGCTTGACGATCTCGGTCGCCCCGTCCCACAGGACATAGGGACTGTCAAAAACGGCAAAATACCCCTCGATGATGAGGTCGTCCCCGTCGTCGCGGGTGCGAAACTGCTGCGGCGTGCTCCGCAGCTGCCGGCCCTGCCGGCTGTTGTTATTAGGCATTGTTGCCCTCCTTCTGCTGATCCTGGATCAGCTTTTTTTGGTCGCCGATCATGCCGGCGGGGATGTAGTTTTCCAGCATGACGAGCTGGTCGAGGTCCTTTTTGGGCGTCATGCCCAGCCAGTCGCGCACCTCGTTGCCGGTCATCAGGCCGCGCACATACAGGTCGCACGCGACCGACGACAGGTCGGCCATGCTATAGGCATACAGGCTGCGCGGATTGAGGCGGAAATACCGGGACGGCGAGAGCAGTAGCTTTTTTGTCAGCTCCTGCTGGATGGCCGTGGCGATCTCCATCACCGTCGACCTGATGTAGTTGTTGTAGGCGTCCTGATCATAGTCCCCGACGCCCAGCAAAAACGCCGGGACATGCATCACGCTGGCGACCGTGCGCTTGTCCAGCGTCACGGCGTCGTTGATTGCCAGGTCCTGCAGCGACAGAGGCTTGATCTGCTGCACGTCCATCAGGTCGGCCTGCACCACCCACGGCTCGCCGGCCTCGTCGGTGCTCAGGTAGTCGTCCAAAAATTTGCGGCGGCCCTCCTTGCCGGCAAACTCCTCGGCGATGCCGTCCACGCGGACGATGATGGAGGGCTTCCATTTTTCGGACATGAAGCCCTTTTTCGTCGCGGCAGCCTGCTTGAGGCCCGCGGCCACGTCGCGCAGCTGTACCCGGTAGCCGGTACCGCGCCACGGATAGGTCAAGTCCGGGTGGAGCACAAAGTGCAGCACCTCGTCCGGCGCAAAGCTGCGCCCGCGCCACTGCACGACATAGCTGTCTCCGACCGGCTGCGCGACCGCATCAGGCATCGGCATCAGGTCGTCCAGGTAGCCGTTGGACGTCACCGGCAGCACAAAGGCGTTGCCGTCGCCGGTCGTCAGCATCGTGCGCACGATCCACTCGACCCACGTCTTGCGTGTGGTCAGACCGTAGGGGTTGATATCCACCTTGGTCGCCAGCGCATCGCGCACGCGCACGTCGCCCGCCTTGGTGTTTTCCATCAGGTGGATGGTCATGCTGGAGACGCTGCCGGCGATCGCATCGACCGCCGCGGCGACCTCCGGGCAGTCGATCAGCCGGGTGTAGCCGGGCACCTGCATCGCAGACCCGTCGCTGCCGACGATCCACCCGATCAGGCCGCCGACACCTCGCTTTTTGGCCGCCTTGCGGCCCGCGAAAAGTCTCATATCTCACGCTCCTGTCATGCAAACCAGCCAAGGTCTTTGGCTGCTTTTTCAGAGTTTTCCAGCATCCGAATTGCCGCAAAGACGGACGCATCAAAGACGTCAATGCGCAGCGTCGGCTCGATTTTCTCGTACTGGATCATGTCGTCCGTCTTTTCGATCGCACGCACGTTTTGGACGCAGTACTCGTAGGGCTCGGCGTGGAGGTAGTACAGCAGGCCGTTTTTCGCAGCCGCCTCGATGTGCCTAAAGCCCTCAGATTTTTTGTAAAAATACTGCGGCTGGTCGATGATCTTAAATCCGGCCTTTTTCATGCCGGCGAAGTACTCGCGGCAGAATTTCCGGTCGTGCCCGACCTCGGCGATCTTAAAGCCCATCTGCCGCATCCGCACAAACCACGCGACGATCTCCGCGTGGTTGACGGACTTGTCATTGCTCATGCTCAGCCAGCCGTCCTCCTGCCAGCCGAAAAGCGGGATGTTGTCCTCCTCAGCCTTGACGGCCGCGGCCGTGACCGGGAACCAACAGTGCGGGATTATGATGTTGACGCCCTGGTAAACGCCGTACAGGCAGGCCGCCGTCAGGTCGTGCATTTTGGACAGGTCGGCGCCGCCGTACCACTTGATCGGCAGCTTCGCCAGCTGCTCGATCGTCCAGTTGTACTTGCCGTCGCTCGCGCGAAACTCCGCGATGTTAAAGTAGGCCCGCATCGCGGACGTGTACACGTTGAGCGACTTTGCAAAAAAGTCCTTGCGCTGCTGCGGGTCGTTTTGCGCCTGCAGCGCGTCGGTCATGATGTCGTTCGGCCGGATGGACTCCCCGTAGGCGGGGTTGGCCATGCGCTGCACGTCGGCGTTGGTGTAGTCAACGTTGCCGGACTCATCGACCGGCGCAGCCGCGATGTACACGAAAAGCGCATCCGCGTCCGCGGACTTGATCGTGCCGTTAAGGATCTGCCGGCAGTACTTAAGCCTGTGCCCGCAAAAGCTGTTTTCACGGTCGCCGGCCGTGGAGATGCCGATGACGAGCTTGTTGGTGTACGCCTTGGTCGCCTCTTTCAGCACATTGTACTGCTTGGGCGACTTGTAGGCGTGCAGCTCGTCGGCGATGATGATGTTGGCGTTAAAACTGTCCTGCTGGTCCGGGTTGGATGCCAGCGCGTTGATGTAGATAGATCCGTCTCCGACGCTGCCGGAGATGCTGCGCTCTGCGTTGTTGTCCAGGATGCGCATCCCGTTCGGGTCGTCGTCCTGGGACAGGCCAAGCCGCCGGACGTTGTAGGCCAAAAAGCCAAAAGACTCCAGCGACTGCTTGAGCGCGGCAGACACGATGTACACCTTGGACCCGGACGGCGACTCGATCAGCGCCAGCGCCCAGGCGAGCGCGGCCGCGAAGGTCGTCTTGATGTTTTTGCGCGGCACAAAGATAAACGCCTCCTTAAAGCGGCGCTCTGACGTGCCGCGGAGGTAAAAGCCGAGCAAGTTGTACACGCAAAACTTGTGGTATGGCAGCAGCAAAAACGGCTGCCCGCGCAGCGGCGTCGCGTCCAGGCGCTGCCCCTGCTGGTGGCACAGCATGGTCTCAATCAGCTCGATCGCGTACTCCGCCTCGGACGGTCGAAACTCCCAGCGCGGGTCGGCAAGGTCCGCGACGAAGCGCTCGCACGCCTGCCGGATATCCGGGCAGGCAAGGATCGTCCCGTCCAGGCAGCCGGTGACGTAGGCAAGGACGTCCGCGGCGTTGCGGTGATCGCCGAGCTGCGTGCGCAGCAGGTCTGCATCCGCGCCGGTCATTTGCCCGCCCTCTCTCGTGCCTCGGCGAGTGCGCGCTCCAGCGCGGTCGGTCCGGTCGGTGCTGCCTTCGCGTTGCCAAGCACGCGCCGCTGGCCGGTCGGCGTCAGGCCAAGCTGCGCCGAGATGTCGACGATCTGCCCGCGCAGCCCCTCGACCACGGAGTAGTACGGATCTTTGACTGCGTTGGTCGCGCCGCTTTTGTTGGTGTACTCGGTCACAAACTCGCCGCCGTTCGCGCGCCAGTCGCGCTCGGCCTTTGCAAGCTCCGTCTGGATGCGGGCGAGCGTCTTGATGATCGGCTCAAATGCCTGGTTGTAAGTCCCCGCAAGCCGCATGTTCTCGCGGATCGCATCCTCGCGCTTGCTCATGTCTCACGCTCCTTTTGTGTCCACTTTGGGCACGCTCCCGGCCGCTGTTTGGCCGGGAAAGTTTCGCTTTTTCGCGCAAAATCTGCGCGTCCCCAAAAAACCGTCTCCAAGGTTCCCGCGCGCGCGCCCGATTGCTTTGTTCCCGCGCGATCCCCCCGCGCCGAAAACTCGGCGCGGTTGGAGAGAGTTCCCGGTGCCGGTCTTTGGAGACCGGCCAATCAGGGCCGAAGGTGGGGGGGCTTGCGCTGATCGGCGCGCCTCCGCCACTGCTCGCCCAGCGTCGTCAGCAGATCGCTGCCGCGATCATGCATCGCGTCGTGGCACTGTGCGCAAAGGGACACCAGATTCCAGCGATCCCACGCCAGATCTGGGTACATCCCTGCCGGGTAGCAGTGGTGCACAGTCGTCGCCGCGCGGTGCTTGCCGTAGCGCAGGCACTGCTGGCACAGGTAGCCGTCGCGCCGCAGGATGCGCGCGCGCAGAGTCGTCCATCGCTTGTCCGCGTAGATACCGGTCGCCATAACGGGCTATCACCTCCGAGGAGACCGGCAGCAAAAAAGAGCCGGAGCCAGCAAACGCACTCTCGTGTCGCTTACCGGCTCCGGCTCTCAAAGCACTGGCCTCTCGATATGTCGATTATGATCTCGCTCTTACAGTCGCGGCAAAACACCGGGATGTTGATGCCCTCGGTGTCGCTGCGGATCTTCGCCAGCCGCCGATTGCGGTGGCATACAGGGCAGACGAGATATCCCGCCCTTACGGTTAACATTTTACCACGCGAGCATTGATTTTGCAAGACTTTCCCTCCCGTTTTTGTTGTGGCTGCGCCTAAAGATATACACAACCCCAAGACAGATAATATAAGCATCTACTCCTTGCGCATACGGCGCTCCGGCAGCAGATACACTATATAATCATAGCATCCGAACTCGTTTTGTTTGTGGTCCGTGTCCAGTATGTACGCGCCCGGCGGCGCGGTAACCGTGACCGACTCGTCCACCATCTCGGACTCCTCGACCGGCTTGCGCAGGTTGCGGCTGGCGTTCCAACCGCGGTCGCCGACCGCGGTGGCCGGCGCGTCCGGGTTGCGCTCGTGGAGCAGGTACTGCGCCAGCTCCAAAAAATCGTCGTGCACATACATCTCCGTCTCGCCGATCGGCGTGATCTCGACGTTGTCGCCGTTTGGCCACAGCGCGCGGATGGTGTCGTAGTCTCCCGCGCCCGTCGCACTGATGATCAGATGGTGGTGCAGTCTCCGGCTGCCATCGCTTTGCAGCTCCTGCGTTACATACACGTAGCGCAGCTCCTTGCCGGACCGACGGTATTGCCGGCGCATCCGATCAAAAAATGCGGCGACCTGCTTTTTCGCGGCCTTGCGGTTTGACGGCAGATGTGCGTCGTCGTAGGTCAGCGTAACGTACAGGTCGCGGCGCGTAAAGTTGGCCGCGAGCTGCATCTGCAGTTTTTGGTACGCAAAGCGATAGTTCAGTTTCCTGCGCGCCGCCGATGAGCACTTGGCTTTTTCGGCGCGCGCCCTTGGCGCATCCGTCGCCAGCACCTGCGTGTAGCACACAGCCCGCACCAGACGGCCGGCCGTCTGCTTTTTAAGTCGTTTTGTTTTTGCCATCCATGCCTCCCAGGGCCGCAATGATCGCTTTTTCGCGCGGCGACAGTTTCCACGTTTCCGCCGCAGCTTTCTCCGCCGCAGCTTTCTCCGCCGCAGCTTTCTCCGCCGCAGCTTTCTCCG
>OLQV01001911.1_pt1 | contig 14696 bp, 10 predicted proteins | sample 1672371 | NCBI WGS metagenome assembly OLQV01 (sample SAMEA3136676, study PRJEB25190) | human gut metagenome
CTGTTGAGCGTGAGACTTTGCACTATATTTTCGATTATCCAACGGTGTATGTGGTTCATTCAAAGAAGAGGAATCAGCATACTTTACGTCCCGAATATACGGTGTATGTGGGAGAGACGAATAATATTCGTAGTCGAACAATGCAGCATCTGAGGGAAGATCCCAAAACGAGAGTTGATTGGAAGGAATTTCAAGAAAATTTGCAGAGCGACGCTCGTTCTGTGTGGCAGTATGTCATTGGCAATCCGCATTTCAACAAATCTCTGACTTTGGACGTGGAGAACCGGCTGATGCATTATCTTCTTGGCTCTGATGCAGTTAAGAATTTGAACAATCGTCGCACCAATGCGCAAGGCGACTACTATACGCAGGATGAATTCAACCAGATTTTCTCGGACATCTGGCTGGAACTGAACCGACAGGATCCGGAACTATTCCCGGCTGAGGAGATTATTCGCGATTCTGCACTTTTTAAAGCATCGCCTTTTCACCAATTGAGTGATGATCAGATAGCTGCGGAGGAATCGATTATGGACGCGCTTTCTGAAGCTCTTGCCGGCTCTGGTAATTCAGCCGATTCCGGTTTATCGAGACTGATTTTCGTGCAAGGCGTTGCGGGTACTGGAAAGACGGTTTTGCTAAGTCACCTGTTTTATCGCATAGCAACAGAAATGGACATCAATGGGCGCATCAATGACGAAGATGATGAAGATATTCTGGAAACCGATTCATCGCCAAAAATCAGTAAGGAAGATCGCAGAAAAGCATATATTCTTGTCAACCATAACCAGCAAATGCACGTCTATAACCAAATTGCAAGCAAATTAGGTTTGCAGAAACATTTTGGCGAGGTGGCTCTTAAACCGAGTCGATTCATCAATCGATTTAGTGAGAAAACAGCAAGTAATCGAGCTATTGCGGACAAGCCACGAGGCAAAGCCGATGTAGTGCTTGTTGATGAAGCGCATCTGCTGTTGACGCAGGGTGACCAAGGATACTCGGGCAAGAACATGCTGCACGATTTATTGCGCCGTGCGAAAGTGGTTATTGCGGTATTCGATCCAAATCAGATTTTGCAAACTTCACAGCGTTGGAGCGAAAAGGATCAGGGCATGCTCTTTCCGCAGCAAGCAGAAAGCGACGTGCAAAAAGCTGCTGCTGGCTATAGCGGGCAGTTGGAGCGATTTGTGCCATTGGACATGTGGGGTGATCACTATTTGCTAAGCCGCATATGCTTGCATAGGCAATTTCGCATTGCTGCGGATGATGCGACGATTCAATGGATTGATGATTTTGCTGATGGTAAGAGAATAGGTCGTATTCCTCAAGATATTGGGGAGAAGGATAGAGAAACAGGCGAATATGTCCGTGAGCCATTTGAAATCAGAGTATTCGATTCTCCGGTTGAACTGTTTAAAGCCATAAAGGAGAAGGCTTATCTAAAGGCTTCAGGCGTTGACGGATGCGGACTTTCTCGTGTGGTTGCTACGTATGATTGGGAGTATAAGGGCGGCAAAATTAACGATTCCAGTCCCGATGGTCTCTGGAATGTTGAGATGCATTGCGATGCACAGGGAGTATGGCGCATGGGAGCGGCTCCGGGTACACGGAGAGGATACGATGCGTTTAATCCTGATGGAAAAGCTGATTATTTCTGTCATCCATGGAATTACGAAATCAAGGTAGGGGATAAGGGTCTTTCCCTAGATGCTGTCTGGGCAGAGAGTCCGCATACTCTTGATGGAGTGGGATCAACGTTCTCCATTCAGGGGTTTGATCTTAATTATGTGGGTGTCATCATTGGACCGTCGGTTACCTATCGCGAAGGGAAAATCGTTTTTAACGAAAAGGCAAGTTGTAATAAACGTGCAGTGAGTAAGAGGAACGGCTCAATCAGCTACGCGCAATCCAATCTGCGTAATGAACTGAATGTTCTGCTCAAACGTGGTGTGCATGGATTGTATTTATTCGCCGTTGATCCTGAACTGCAGGCCGCTCTCAAAGAAGCTGCCAGTAAGTAATTGCTTGACTGTACTTGATGTTCATCTATGTTCATCTTTGAGTTTATCCAGCCGATGCGTATGCAATGTTGAGCGATACATAACCGTCCGAAAAGAGGCCGTCATGAAATACGGGATGAGGAGACCCAGCTGGAAGAAGAGCCTGTCCGCGCGTACGAAAGGCCGTACCACCCGTGCGGTCAAGAAAGCGTTGATCCCCGGCTACGGCAAGAAGGGCATGGGCTGGCTGCATCCCAAGCGCAAGCTGTACAACACCATCTACAAGAAGACCACGTTCAGTTTGTTCGACCTGTTCAAGTAACCAGGGCTAAGGGGGCACATGTGCTCCAATCCAGACACGTACGAGTTCCGACTTTCATTAGACCTTCCTCAACAAAGCGCCGTTCCTACTGATACGTTTTCTGCCTTGCGGGAAGTCCATGAATATTCAGCGGAGAACGGCCCGCGTTTCCACACGGCTGATGAGATGTTTGATTCTCGGGGAATATGACAGGTCCCGCCATGAGAACATTACGTATGGCGGGATCTGGTTTTGTCGCTGTTGAGCTGTCGGACGCTCAGGCGAGCATGGCCTCGATGTTGTTGCCTTCCGGATCGTGCACGAAAGCGGCGTAATAGGTCGGTCCGTAGTTCGGCAACCAATGCATGGTGAACTGACGGAAACGATTGTATCCGGCGCCGCCTAGCATGCAATATGGGAAACGACGCCGGCCACAACGACCGGCCAAGACGGACGGAACACACGAAAAGGCGAATCAAACACAGCATGGGCAAGAACGGCACGCAACCAACAACGAAAAACGTCACACCGGCGGTCACGCCATGGGGTAAGAACCGTGTGAAGAACACCGAAACCGGCAAGCACGTGCTCATCATGCCGGGCATCGGATACACCGTAGACAGACCGCTGCTGTACTGGGCAGCGCAGGCGCTTGCGGCCAACGGATGGTTCGTGGACCGGCTCGACCTGAAACTGACGGAAAGCGTCGAGTTTCCGGAAATGATCGCCTGCATGGAACGCGTGGTCGACGAATGGCGCAAGGCGGCGCTCGAACATGCTGCCGAATCGGGTGAGGAGCCGCATTTGCTGGTCGTCACCAAATCGCTCTCCACACTCTCATATCCGCATTCCGCAAAGCTAGGATTGCGTGTGGTGCTGCTCACCCCGGTGCTCAACCCGCCGCCATTCGACAGGCACAAGTCGGTCATTCCCGCGCCGCTGCCGGGAACTGCCGGCAGCCCGATGCCTCTAATCTGCGCAGGTGACGCCGACCCATACTATGATGACGTCAAAGCGCATCTGCTCACCGACCATGTGCGCACGTATGCTGGTGCCAACCATTCCATCGAAGTGCCGGACGATTGGCAGACGTCGCTCGACTACCTGAAACAGGTCACGCAGGCCATCGTCGACTACGCCGGCTGAAAAGAACGGGACGGAATATGCGCATCGTATTGCAGAAGGTCAGTGAAGGATCCGTCGACGTGGTCGACGAGACAAGCGGAGAAGTCGACACCACATTCGAACCACAGCATATAGGCATCGGCTATGTGCTGCTTGTCGGAGTGGAAGACACGGACGGAGCGAAACAAATCGACTGGCTCGCCCGCAAAATCGCCAACCTGCGCGTCTTCGAAGACGAGAACGGCAAAATGAACCGTTCCATCCACGACGTGAACGGCAGTGTGCTGTCCATCTCCCAATTCACGCTATACGCGGACGTGCGCAAAGGCAACCGCCCAAGCTTCGTGAAAGCCGGAGCGCCCGCGCACGCCGAACAAGCATGGCACGGATTCAACGACGCCCTGCGCGCGCAAGGACTCGAAGTAAAAGAAGGACGATTCGGCTCCCACATGCGCGTGCGGCTCGCCAACGACGGTCCGGTCACCATCATCCTTGACACCGACGAACTCGGCGTCTGACCCAAAACCCAACGTGAAACCCTATATCCGACGATTGCCATAGGGTAAAACGCATGGGAATATGGAACGACCGCAAACTGATCGTCAACTGCCTGCCGTTGACCGAATCCGAACGTGCGCAATTCATACGTGCCGCGAAAGACATACCACAGGAATTCGTCGGCGATTCGACCCAACGGGGAAGCATGAGCTGGACCGCCGTAGTGCCGGAGGAACTCAAAGCCAAAACCACCGCGGTCATCGGCAACATCGCGCCCGAGGAATGCGCGCAATGCCCTAAACTCGAATGGCTTCAAACTTGGAGTGCCGGCGTCGACAAATACCAGCGACCCGGCATTCTACAGCCCGGATCCATGCTCACCAATGCCACCGGAGCCTACGGACAAAGCGTCTCCGAACACATGTTCGCCATGATGTGGGCCATCATGAAGAACCTGCACATCTACGCGGCAAGCAACCCGAACGCCATGTGGCAGGACGCGGGCCGCGCCATCAGCCCCAACGGAAAAACGGCGCTCGTCATCGGAACCGGCGACATCGGATCACACTTCGCACGACTCTGCAAAAACGTCGGGATGACAACCATCGGCATTCGCCGTAATCCCGCCGTCGAAGCGCCGGGCGTTGATCATATAGTCGGTTTCGATTCCCTCGACGACGTGCTGCAATACGCCGATGTGATCGCCATGAGCGTGCCATCCACTCCGGCAACGCGCCACCTGCTCGATGCGAAACACATCGCATCTCTCAAACCTGACTCCATCATCATCAACGCGGGCCGCGGCAACGCCATTGAAAGCCAAGCGCTTGCCGACGCGCTCGCGGAAGGACGAATCCGTGGCGCCGCGCTCGACGTGACCGAACCGGAGCCGCTGCCGGCCGACTCGCCGCTGTGGCGCGAGCCGAGATGCCTCATCACACCACATGTGGCGGGAGGCAACCATCTTGAGATCACCGAGCGCCGCATCATCGCCATCGCATTGGGCAATGTACGCTGCTACGCCAACGGTCAGTCGCTTGACAATCGCATGCCCCTTAAAGGCTGACGGCCACGCGTGCGGGGAGATATCCGCATGATGGCAGTCGATGGCAGTCGGAAAGAAAGGAAAGGGTATGACATTGAACAAATGGCGTCGTGCGACGGAATGGTTCATGGCGGCATTGGCATTGGTGTTCCTGTTCGCGTATTCGTGGGAAGTGCTGGCGAGGACGCATATCCTGTTGTGCGAAATGGTGATCAACATCATCTGGATGGCGTTCATCGTCGACTGCGTCGTTTCGATCCTGCTGGCGAAAGACAAGAAAACCTGGTTCAAAGACAATCTGCTGATGCTGGTGTCCATCGCATTGCCCGTCTTCAGGCCGTTGAGACTGCTGCGTCTGGTGGCAGTGCTCAACGTGCTCAATCGTACCGGTGGCATGGCGGTGCGTGGGCGCATCACACTGTACACATGCTGCAGCGTGACACTACTGATGTATATTGGCGCCCTTGCCGAATTGGATGTGGAACGTGGGGTTCCAGGCGCTTCCATCACCGATTTCGGTGAAGCGATATGGTGGTCGTTCGTGACCGTCACCACTGTCGGCTATGGCGATTTGTCCCCGGTGACATGGCAGGGAAGATGCATCGCCATCGGACTGATGATAACCGGCGTTGCCCTGATTGGCATCGTCACCGCGACGCTGGCTTCATGGATCGTCGACCGTGTTCGTGACGAGACCGACAAGCGTGCGGATGAGGCGGAATCGGAAACGGAACGGTTGCGCCACAACGTGCGGGAACTGACGGACACCGTCAACCAGCTGCGCGATGATATCGCGCAGCTGCGCAGGTTATAGCGGTTCTCATGTCTGCACCGCGGAAATACGGAAAATGTGAGACATAGGAAAAGCGCCAGATGAATAACCTGGCGCTTTTCCTATGTCTCACCACCATACGTCTCGCAACCGGAAGGTGGAGACACTGTATTGGATTTATTCGCAGGCGACTCCGTCATGGTCGCGATCCAGTTGTGAACGGTAGCCCGGCTGGCCCTGGTAGATAGGCGCGGCGCCAGCGGCTCGTGCCGCGGTGCAGTTCTGGTAGTAGACATCCTGCTGTGGCGCTGGCTGGGGCGCGGGAGCTGGAGCCGGAGCGGGTTCGGGCGCAGGTGCCTGTGTCGTTTGCTGATTCTGCTGGGCCTGCTCAGCTGATTGTTCGGTCTGCTGTTCGGTCTGCGTCTGTTCTGTCTGCTCGGATTCGGTGGTCTTCTCGACTGTAGAATCCTTGACTCCCGTGTAATCGGGCACGGTCTGCGTCGGGCAGGAGAACAATACCTTGGATATGGCCTCTTTCTCGGCCTGCGTGATCCACAGCGAATATTTGTGCTTCACACCAATCTGACGTGCCACATATTCGCAACGGAAACTTTTGTTGGACGGCAACCACGTGGCCGCATCGCCATCCGACTTCTTCTGGTTGGCCTTTCCCTGTACCGCCAGCAGATTATACGGATCATTCGCCAGTTCGGTACGCTTCGTCTGGCTGAGTTTCTGCGCGCCCTTCTGCCATGCGTCGCTCAACGCCACCACATGGTCGATCTGTACCGCTGTGGAGGTCTTCCATCCCTTCCTGAACGCGATGTCCTTGCCGGTATACGGATCATGCAGTTGGCCGGATTCCACCACGCAATCGTGCGTACGCACCTTATGCTTCACGTCAGTCAGATCACGGTTGAGGATGTCGTTGCGCGTATCGCAACCGTTGTGATCCACATCGGCCCATGCCTTGCCGAATTGCGTGCGCTTATACCCCGTTTTCGGGGCGCGGCCTTTGACCTCCAATGAATCCAGCATTTGAGTGGCACTCTGGCCGGCACCGGTATTATCGGTCGGTTCCACGGCCAACGCGGATCCAACCGATAAGCCGACAACCAACCCTACGGCCAGCAATCCGGACAATACGGACATCATCGAATTGTGACGACGCATGATATGCTCCTCATCTCCAAACTCTCACACGCTATCAGCGTACCCGCAAATCGAAGTCAAATCACTTATATGTGGCAGATGCTTTTGGGGAAAACCGTACAAGGGGGTATTTTCCCGAGGTTATGGAGGCGCTGGCGTGAAAGAAAGTGCCACATATAAGCGAAATGGTTTTCCTCAAGTGGCTGAATCTGCCACATATAAGCGAAATGGAATTGGAACAGGACGAAATGGGGGCTGAAACGTGCCTTTCTGTCAAGGCATACGGCGAATATCGGCCATATGACAAACAGTAACAAGGCAATCAAATCGGAACGTCTCATGCAATACGCCAAGGACTTCAACGCAGACCGCGCCAATCTCGTGGCGGCCAACGCGGCGGTATCTGCGGGCGTGCTCGAAGCTGCCACTGATTACAAGGGTCAGCGCTCGCTGCCGCGCGACTTCTCCATAGAACTGAAGCAGGGCTCCATCACCAACCAACGTAGATCGGGTCGCTGCTGGATGTTCGCGTCCCTCAACACCCTGCGTTATGAGCTCATGCACAAATGGGGACTTGACGATTTCGAATTCTCCGAAACCTACCTGTTTTTCTGGGATGCGATGGAGAAATCCAACGCATATCTTGAGAACGTGCTTTCCACGCTCGACGAGCCGACCGACAGCCGCCTGTTCCAGGAGGTCAACTATGGTCCGGCCGACGATGGCGGTTGGTGGCAGATGTTCGCCGCCCTTGTTGACAAGTACGGTCTTGTGCCGAAGAACGCATATCCGGAATCCGCCAATTCCAAGGATTCCGACGCATTCAAACAGTATCTCAACAGCAGGCTGCGTCAGTTCGCGGCGGATTTGCGCGAACGCCATGCCGCCGGAGCTTCGATTGAAGAGTTGCGGTCTGTCAAGGAAGACGACATGTCCACCGTGTACCGCATGTGCGCCATCTCGCTTGGTGAGCCGCCGGAGAGGTTCGACTTCTTGGCCCGCGTGAGCGACGATGACAAGAAAAACGACAAGAAAGCCGACGAAGGCAAGTCCGACAATCCAAAGACCGGCAAGGACGAGCGCAGGCAGATCCGTGAGACCGGCATCACGCCGATGGAATTCTACAGGAAATACGTGCCGGTGGACGTCGATGATCTGGTGACGCTGTGCAACGTGCCGATGAAATCCCGTCCGTTCAACAAACGCTACCGCATCCGCTACACTGCCAATGTCGCCGAAGCGGAGGATATGGAATTCATCAACGTGCCGCTCGACGTGTTCAAGAAGGCCGCCGTCGACCAGATCAGCGCCGGCCATCCGATCTGGTTCGCCTGCGACTGCACCCAATTCTCGCTACGCGCGGCCGGCTATTTCGACTGCGACAGCGTGCGCGTGGACCAGCTGTTCGGCACCGATTTCGATTTCGACAAGGCGCACGGCCTCGAATACGGTGACAGCCCGAGCAACCATGCCATGACCATTACCGGCGTAAACCTTGATGAACAAGGCAAGCCGAACCGCTGGAAGGTGGAGAACAGCTGGGGCAAGGACAACGGCGAGGACGGCTACTACGTGGCCTCCGACGCATGGTTCGACCGCTATGTGACCGAGATTATCATCCGCAGGGAATACCTCGACGACGCCACCCTCGCGCTGCTGGAATCCGAACCGGTGGAACTCGATCCATGGCAGCCGCTCACCAAGCGTTGCCGCTGATATAACCTGTATGGAGCGAAGCCGTGGCTGGGATTGCAGCCACGGCTTTCCTGTTCCGCTGTGCTGATACTCTTTCATAAGAACAAATGTGCGAACGATTGGGGTTCAGTTGGCGGATACTTTGTCATGGCTTTCTGACGAACTACGCAGCGAATGCAGTCAGCCTGTATTGCAGCGTGCCCGTGGAATCGCCAACCAGTGGCGTGCGAAAATGTCGGATCTGCATTGCCTGAACGACTCCGATTCCGATCGCATCACCCTGCATGCCAATATGCGGGGCACCACCTCACCGTCCAGCCGATACGAAGTGCAGGCCACACTTGATTTGCATGATGAGCTTTTCTTGGCCAGGTATTGTTCCTGCCCGGCGTTCAACGGTTCGCAGCACGGTTATGGCACGTATTCGTCGGCATATTCGCCCAGTTACCGCAACAATCCAAATTATCGCAGTTTCGACGATGATGACGATGAATACGATTATGTCGACGATTATGATGATTTCGGTTCAGGATCGACGTTCGGTCATGTGCAGGACGATGACGAGTTGGATTCGGATCCGGCTGGGGGACGCCGCTATACCGGCATGTGCAAGCATGTCGCCGCAATGCTGCTGCTGTTTCTTGACCAGCCCGAACGGTTCCGCGGATTCAAGCGAAGTGGCGTGACTTCGCCTATCCTCTCCGACTACATGCGTGCGCTGAATGCGAAGAATGACAATACCGGTCAGAGCGCGCAGCTTGACGTGCTCAAACGCATCGTCGACGCGAAAAGCCGTCTCGCCGACGAACAACGAGGCGCCATTACGCAAGGGGCCACGAAAACAAAACGCAAGAGCGGTTCCATCATGGTGAAACCGGGAAGCGTATGTCTGAAGCCCACGCTGATCATGAACCGTGAGCTGTGGAGCCTGACGTTGAAAATCGGCTGCGGCGACGCAAGTTATATCATCAAAAGCATTTCCAAATTCGTGGCCGACATGCACAACGGGGCATACGTGTCATACGGGCAGAAACTCTCGTTCACCCACACTCCGGACATGCTCGAACCGTTCTCGCTGCAGCTGTTCCGATTCCTGCAAGGTGTTGTTGGATCACGTGTCGCTGCACAGCTGCAGAACAACTACTATTACGCGCCAGACGTGCGCATCGAACGTGAAATCATGCTTACCGATGGGGAATTGTGCGATCTGCTGAACCTGTTCGAAGCGGAACCGCAACAGGACTACATCGAAGACGTGCTGATAGCACGGGGGCCGCTGGAAGCTCCCAAGCATGAGGGGCGTGAGAGGGCGCGGCAGCTCACTCCGGATGATTTCGCCCATACGGATGACGCTGCTCCGGACTATGTCGAAGTGGCCACGCCAGGGGAGTCCAGATCGCATACTATCGCCATATTCGATGGCAATCCGCAATTTCGGTTCATCGCCGAATATGTGAAGGAAGGCGCTTCGTCGGGCGTGCGTATCACGTCGAACCGTACCATCACGGATCGGATTGTTGGGCAGCGGGGCGTGTACCTCATGAGTGCCGAGCATAACGGCACTCCGACGGATTCCCATATGATGCCAGTGAGCGGACTCTTCCGTTGCACCGACAGCATCCTTCCCGCAGTGGACGCGTTAATGACATTGTGCGCATCGAACGTTAGCGATGGTGTGTTCATCGCGGAAAACGACTGGCCCATGTTCGCACGAACAATACTGCCAAAACTTACCGAAGCGGGCATTGGTTTCGATATTCCGCAGGAAGTCTCCGAACGGATGGGAGTCGACTGCCAGATCGAATTCTACTTGGACCGTGATCTGCAGGGCATCACCTGTGAGGCTGTGGCACGATACGGCGATTTCGTGTTCCAGCTGGTGCCGACCGCTAAAGCACTACGAGGCGTGATTAATCCGGATTCGCGGTCGAAAGCGGCGCTCATCAAACGAGATACGGCTCGCGAATCATTCGCGGTGCAGGTGGTTCGCCAGCTTTTCCCGACATGGAGTTCCATTGACGTGGCGCGGGTTCGTGAGGAAGACGAACAGACGATTTTGCTCTTGCTCACCGAAGGCGTGGATATCTTGCGCTCGGTCGGGCAGGTGTTCTCCACGGCCGCGTTCGACGGCATGATGATGCCAAGCAGTCCTACCGTGAAGGTCGGACTGTCCATCGACTCGAATCTGGTTGAGATTTCGCCGATAGCCAACGAAGTGCCGATGAACGAGGTCGGTGCGTTGCTGAATTCCTACCGCAGGAACCGCCGCTACCATCGATTCAAGGATGGTACGTTCGTTGATCTGAAGAATGCCGATCTGCATGAACTTGATCAGATTGCCACAGATCTTGACCTTGATGAGCAACAGCTTGATTCCGGAAGAATCACCATTCCCGGATATCAGGCGTTTCTCTTGGATGCTCAAGTTGATGACGATGGCAAAAGCGAATCGTTCGTCGACTATGTCAACGATGTGAAAATCATCGACCCGAAACGATACGAAGTGCCCAGCAAGCTCAAAAACGTACTGCGCCCATACCAAGTGGAAGGCTTCCAATGGCTTTCCACCTTGTGGGACAAAGGCTTCGGTGGCATTCTCGCCGACGAAATGGGTTTGGGCAAATCCGTGCAATTGCTGTCACTGGTGGAAGCTCGCAAGGGGAGCGGTCCAGCGTTGATTGTCTGCCCGGCATCCCTGGTATACAACTGGGCCGCCGAATGCGAGAAGTTCACGCAGGATCTCACCATCGAAGTCGTGGCAGGCACGAAAGCACAACGTCGCAAACTCATCGCAACCGTGGCGCAGCAATGGAACAATTCGCCTGCAACCAACGAAACGCAGCAAACCGATGTGGTGATCACCTCTTATGATTTGCTGCGTCGAGACGTGGATGATTATGCCGACTGCCGATTCACATTAATGGCACTTGACGAAGCTCAATATATCAAAAACCATGCCACCAAACTAGCCAAAGCCGTCAAGCAAATCATCGCCGAACACAGGTTCGCATTAACCGGCACGCCCATCGAAAACCGGTTGAGCGAACTGTGGAGCATATTCGACTTCCTCATGCCCGGATTGCTCGGAACCTACACGAAGTTCCGAGAAAAATACGAACAGCCGATCATGGCACCCGGTCCGGAACATTCCGTCATGGCTGACAAACTGCAGGCTTTGGTCGGACTGTTCATTAAACGACGTCTGAAAAAAGACGTGCTTACCGATTTGCCTGACAAGTTCGAAAACGTGCTCACCGTTAAATTGGAAGGCGAACAGCGCAAACTCTATGCGGCACACGAACAACGGTTGCGCGCCACCCTTACCAAAACCAAGGATGCCGACTTCAATACCAAGAAAATCCGCATTCTTGCCGAATTCACGTTGCTACGCGAAATCTGCTGCGATCCGAGACTCGTCTATGCGGATGCGAAAAACGCTTCCGCCAAACTTGACGCTATTTGCGAACTCGTATCCACGTGCATGGACGAAGGCAAGAAAGTGCTCATATTCTCGCAGTTCACTTCATTCCTTGACCTGATTGGTACACGTTTGGCTGAATATGGCGTGGACTTCTACACCATCACCGGCGAGACACCGAAGAAACGCCGTGTGGAACTGGTGGACGAATTCAACGGCAACGATGTTCCCGTATTTCTCATCTCGCTCAAGGCGGGCAACACGGGACTGAACCTTGTGGGCGCATCCGTAGTGGTGCACGCCGACCCTTGGTGGAACGCCGCCGCACAGAACCAGGCCACCGACCGTGCGCATCGTATCGGCCAGACGCAGGATGTGAACGTGTACCAAATCGTAGCCAAAGACACCATCGAGGAACGCATCCTCAAACTGCAGGAGAAGAAAAGCGAACTCGCCCAGCAGTTCACCGACGGCACCGCATCCGGAGGCGTCGGCACACTCAGCAAGGACGACCTGCTCGGCCTGTTGTCGTGACGTGCGGTCGGAGGAATCCTGCGTTCCAAATCGCAAGATAAAAACGGAACACAGGTTGCGAATATCGCATGGTGGGCGTATATATTGTCGTGCAAGTTTCAGGGAAGGTGAAAATCCTTACTGGCGGTAACGGTACGACTGACGTTCATAACGGTCCCATGCCGAAGCCCGCGACCCGCGAAAGCGGCTGATCCGGTGAGAATCCGGAGCCAACGGTCAAAGTCCGGATGGAAGAAACGGGGCTCAACATGAGTGTATCCTCACCAAACAATACCCAAAACAACGACGCCGAAATCGCCAGCGAAAGCATGACGCGCCCCGACAACGCGCATTCCACAGGCGTGGCCGACTCTGGACGCTGGTCCACCAAACGCATCGCCATGTATGCGCTGTTCGTGGCGCTGTCGATGGCCGTCAGCTTTGTGGAATTTCCCATTGTGCCAGGCGTGGAATGGCTGAAATATGATCCATCCGGCATTGTCAGCCTGGTGGCAGGTTTCGCCTACGGACCAGCGGCGGCGGTAATCGTCAGCGTGCTTGGTTTCCTGCCGCACCTGTTTACCAACCCATGGGGCACGCTTATGGCCGTGCTCGTGGCTTTGGCATTATCCGTGCCGGCAGCACTGATCTATCGCAGGAACAAGACCCGCAAAGGCGCGGTCATCGGCATCATCGTCGGTGCGATCGCAGCCTTGGCGATGGCGATTGTGGGCAATATAATCGTCACACCGTTCTACGCGCACATGACCACCGCACAGGTCGTGGCATTAATCGTGCCGGCGCTTCTGCCGTTCAACGCGTTGAAATTCACCATCCATGGCGTGGTCACCTTCCTGATCTATAAGCCGATCTCCAACCTGTTGAACCGCTGAGCCTCGTTCACCATATCGATTCCGCATATTGATGAATAGGAAGGAACCTTTCGACGTATGGAAGGTTCCTTCCGTTTATGAAAGACGATTCCATGAACCCTGACAGCGACACGAACACCATTGCGGTCGAATTACGTGATATTCGTTTCACATATGACTCCGGCGCGACCTGGGCGCTCGACGGCGTGAACCTGACCATCCGCCAAGGCGAACGTGTATGCTTGGCAGGACCAAACGGATCGGGCAAATCCACACTTTCACGCATCATCGCAGGACTTGCCGCACCCGATGCCGGACATGCCACGCTGTTGGGAAACAACGTATTCGATGACGCCGGCGCGCACGCTGATGCTTACCGCAGCGCCCGGCATGGTATCGGGGCGGTTTTCCAACATCCGGAAGATCAGATCGTCACCACCATCACCGAGGATGATGTTGCCTTCGGTCCGGAAAACCTCGCCATTGCGCATGATGATATCGATATGCGCATCGCCATGTCACTTGACGCAGTCGACATGAGCGGACAACGAGAAGCCGATCCCACGCGAATGAGCGGAGGCCAACAGCAGCGCGTCGCCATCGCCGGCATGCTTGCCATGAGTCCCGAAATCCTCGTGCTCGACGAGCCTACCGCCATGCTCGATCCGCAAGGCCGTGCCGACATCATGCATATTCTTGACGAATTGCAGCAGCACGGCACAACCATCATTCTCGTCACCCACCATCGTGACGAATTCGTCAATGCCGACCGCATCATTCGCCTGGATAACGGGCGTATCGTGCAAAGCGCTCGCGGTAATACTGCAAGTATTCCGGAAATGGACGAATCAGACACAGCGCAAGAAGACAACCCAATTGCCAAATCCAATATTGCAAATGGTGCATTGAAGCCAACATCAGCTGTACCAATCATTGAAATCCGTAATCTGATATACCAATATCCAAACAGTAGCAAGCCTGTGCTCGATAAGCTTTCCATAACCATCAATAAGGGTGAAACCGTGGCCATCACAGGGCATAACGGTGCAGGCAAAACCACCCTCGCGCGTCTTCTCTGTGCGCTGGACCAGCCGCAATCCGGCAACATTACCATCAATACCATTCCCGTCGCACGTCAACGCGCCAACGGCAATATGCAGTCGCTCAAGCGTGCGGACCGCGAGAAACTGCGCGCCACCATCGGCTATGTCATGCAACATCCCGAACGTCAGCTTTTCGCCGAAACCGTAGCCGAGGACATCGCCTACGGACCACGCAACCAACATCTTGACGAAACGCAGGTAT
>OLQV01001924.1_pt1 | contig 14652 bp, 10 predicted proteins | sample 1672371 | NCBI WGS metagenome assembly OLQV01 (sample SAMEA3136676, study PRJEB25190) | human gut metagenome
CCGTCGCTGCCCTACGGGCCGACGGCATCCCGGTGGCGGCGGTGACCAACCGCGGCTACATCCTCTCCCCTGCCGCCGATGTGCTCAATGCCGCCGCGGTCACGGCGCTGCTTGATGTAGTCCACGAGGACGATGGAGGCGTTGACCACCGTACCGGCAAGCATGATGAGGGAGACGAGCGAGATCATCGAAAGGTCCTTGCCTGTGAGCGGCAGCGCGAAGAGCGCGCCGGAGAACGCGATGGGGAGGATCATCATAATGATGACGGGCATGACGAAGGACTCGAACTGCGAGGCCAGCACGAAGTACACAAGGCCGACGGAGACGATGAGCGCGAGGCCGAGGTCGGAGAAGTTCTCCATCATCTCCGTGTAGCCGCCGGCAAGCTCGGCGGTGTAGCCGCCGGGGAGCGTGTAGCCCGCGAGGATGGCGCGGATGCTCTTGGCCATGGCGCTCGTGTCGCCGTCCGCAGCGTCACCGGAGATGGTCACCTGACGGGACTGGTTGTAGCGCGTGATGGTCTGCGGGGACATGACGACGCTGACGTCGGCAATGCTGCCGAGCGGTACGCTGCCGCCGGTCGGCGTGGAGATCGCCATGGAGCGCAGGGCGTCCAGACTCTCCTCCGCGCGGCCGTCGCCGCGCACGACCACGTCGACCTCCTTATTGTCGATGGTGACGGTGGTGGCGGTGGTTCCGGTCAGGCCGGAGCGCACCGCTGCGGCGACGCTGTAGGCGGTCAGGCCGTACTGCGAGCACGCCTGACGGTCCGCGGTCACCTTGACCTGCGGCACCTGCTCGGCGACCGTGGAGGAAACGTCCACCGCGCCGGGGATCGCCGCGATCTGCGCGGTGAGGTCATCCGCGATCATCTTGAGCGTGGTGTAGTCCTCGCCCGTGATGTTGACGCTCACGCCGCTGCCGCCCATCATCGCGCCCATGTCGTAGGCCGAGCAGGTGATCTCGCAGCCGGCAACGTCATAGGTCGCGTCGCGCAGGGCGTTGGCAATGTCGGTCGCGCTGCGGTCGCGCTCACCCTTGTCGGTGAGGTTGAGCACCAGGCTGGCGCTCTGACCGCTATCGGCGGTGTAGTAGTAGCCGGCAAGCTCGGGGATGGTCTTCTCGGCAATGGCGGCGACACGCTCCGCCATCGCCGCCGCCTGCTCGACCTTTGAGCCGATGGGCATGGAGACGGTCACGGTGACCATGCCCTCGTCCATCTCGGGCAGGAGCACCATTTTGGTGTTCAGGCAGGCGGCGAGGAACACCGCGACGAGGGCGACGGACACCAGCACGCCGCGCTTGAGGTGATGCACATAGTAGTCGAGCTTTTTCACATACCAATCCATGAGCTTCTGCGCGCGGCGTCCGCCCTTCTGCGCCCTTTGCAGGGCGTCAAGATGCACCTTGCTCTCGTCGAGCAGGAAGTAGCACAGCAGCGGCACGAGCGTCACGGCGACAGCGAGCGAGCCGAGAATGAGGAAGGCGATGGTCAGGCAGAAGTCCTTGAAGATCTGACCCGCGATGCCGCCGGTGAGGCCGAGCGGCAGGAACACCGCAACGGTGGTGAGGGTCGAGGCGGTCAGCGAGAGCGTGACCTCCTTCGTGCCCTCGACGCAGCTGGTCATGCGGTCGTGTCCCTCGGACGCCCAGCGGTAGATGTTTTCGAGCACGATGATGGAGTTATCCACGATCATGCCGACGCCCATGGCGATGCCGCCGAGGCTCATCATGTTGAGCGTCAGGTCGCAGACGTACATCAGCACGAACACCGCGAGGATGCACACGGGCATGGAGACCGCGATGGTCATGGTCGCGCCGCCGCGGCGCAGGAACAGCCACACCACGAGCGCCGCAAGCACGACGCCGAGGATGATGCCCTCGAGCGCGGCGTCGACGGCGACGTTGATGTACTCGCTCGCGACATAGGGGATGGCGTAGTGGATGGAGCCGTCCTTCGCCGCCAGCTCCTCCATCGCCGCGACCACCGCCTCGGCGGTCTTGACCTCGTTCGCGCCGGAGCGCTTGCTGACCTGTAGGATGATGCCGGGCGTACCGTCCATCGCGGCGATGGCGTCGCGGTCGGAGGTCTCGAAGGCGACGTCGGCGACCTCGCCGAGGCGCACCGTGCCGCCGGTCTGGAGCGGGATGTTGATGTTGGCGACCTCATCGACCGTGGAGAGCTGCGCGTCGGTGGTGACGGAGAGCTTCTGACTGCCGTTGTAGACCTCGCCGGCGGGATAGAGCAGGTTCTCCGCCTGCAGGATCTGCGTGATGTAGCTCGTGGAGAGGCCGTAGCCCGCGGCGCGCTGCGCGTCGAGCGTCACGGTGATCTGACGCTCCACGCCGCCGGAGACGGAGACGGACGCCACGCCGTCGATGCGCTCGAGCGCGGGTGCGACCACGTTCTCCGCCTGCTGCTGGAGGGCGGCGAGGTCGTCGCCGAGGAGGCCGACGATGGCGCTCGGCATCAACTCGGACACGTTGATGTTCAGAATGACGGGAGAGCCGCAGCCGTCGGGCAGGCTGAGCGCGTCGAACTTCTCGCGCAGCTTGGTCGCCGCGATGTCCACGTCGGTGTTCTCAACGTACATGATCTGGATGGTCGAGATGCTGTCGGCGCTCGAGGAGGTGACAGAGTCGACGCCGGGCACCGACATGATGGCGGACTCGAGCGGGCGCGTGACGAGCTGCTCGATGTCCTCAGGGCCCGCGCCGTTGTAGTAGCAGTACACATAGGCCGCGGGGTACTCGATGTTCGGCAGCAGCGCCATCTGGAGCTGGGTGGTGTAGACCACGCCGAATACGGCGATCATAATGACCGCGAGCAGCGTTGTGACCTTATGCCTGATGCAGAATTTTGCAATGTTCATGGAGCTTATCCCTCCACGACGCGCACGGCGTCGCCGTCGGAGAGGTACTGCTGACCCACGGTGACGAGCTGCTCGCCCGCGTCAAGACCGCTCGTGACCTCGGTCATGCCGCTGCCGGTGAGGCCCGTGGTGATGTCGACGCGCTTTGCCGTGTCGTTCTCGACGATAAAGACATACTGCCTGTCGCTGCTCGTGAGGATGGCCTCACTCGGCACGACGACCGCGCTCTCGCTCACAGCGGTGTGGAAGGTCACGTCGGCAAACATACCGGAGAGCAGGCCCTCGACCTCCGCGGGCACCGTGACGGTGACGGTGTAGAGCTTTGTCACCTGATTGGCGGTCTTTTCAACGGAGCGGATCACGCCCTCAAATTCGGCGTCCGCCGCGCTGACGCGGACCGTGACCGTGTCGCCGATGGCGAGCTTGGGCACCAGCGCCTCGGAGACCATGACGTTGACCTTCATCTGCTCCGCGCCGTCGATGACGGCGACGGCGTAGCTGGGTGAGACCATGCCGCCCTCGCTCGCGGTGAGCGAGGCGAGCACGCCGTCCACCGGCGCGATGACGTTGCCATGGCTGTCGATGTTCTCCATCGCGAGGGCAAGCTGCTCGTAGCTCGACTTCGCGCTCTGCATACTTGCTTCAAGCTGGGCGAGCGTGGAATCACGCTGCGCCTTGGTGGAGAGATATTGCAGCTCCATCTGGTCGACCTCCGACTGGGAGGCTGCACCGATCTCGAAAAGCGCCTTGGTGTCGTTCCAGTTTTTTTCGTACAGAGCGACCTGTCGGTCCAGAATGTTCTTCTGGTCGCTGTAGCTCGACGCGGCGCTCGTGTAGCCGATCTCCGCCGCGCGGTACTGCGCGAGCGAGCTTTCCATGTCGAGCGAGCAGATCACGTCGCCCGCCTTGACCGCGTCGCCCGCCTCGACATAAACGGCGGTGCATTTGGCCGTGGCCGTGACGTAGACGCTCGTTTCGCTGCCGGCGGTCACCTGACCGGAGACCGTGTTCTCCGAGGCGATGTCCTGCGCCTCGACCGTTTGCACCTGTACGGCGACGCCGGCGGGCGCGGTGACGGTCTCTTCCTTTTGGCAGCCCGCAAGGCTCAGCGCCAGCGCGAGCGCCAGCAGCAGGGAAATCGTTTTCTGTTTCATCGTTTCAGCCCTCCTCAGCCGGCCAGCAGGCCGTAGTCCACGGCCCAGCGATAGTTGTTGTATGCGGTGAACAGGTCGCGCTCCGCGCCGGAGACGGTGTCCTGCGCGGTGTAAAGCTCGTCCTCCGCCGTATGCAGGGCGTTCTCGGAGATCGTGCCCTGCTCGTACCTGAGCTGTGCGGCCGCGAGGTCGCTGCGCTCACACTCGAGCGAGACCTTCGCCGCATTCAGCGCGCTCGCGTAGCTCTGCACGCTGTCATAGAGCGAGCGGAAGCTCAGCTCGAAGTTCTGCACGGCGGCGTTGTAGGTGTACTGCGCCGCCTGCCACCGGTGCTTGACGGCAATATACTCATAATTGTCCTCGTTGTAGCCGAGGTCGCCCGCCTTGTCTTTGTATTCCTCGTCCGCGTCCTCGAGCGTGAGCTTGGCGGCGTAGAGATCATAGCTCGCCGCCTTTGCCTTTTCCAGGTCCTTCTCCACATCCATGGCGGCAAGCTGCTCCACGGTCACCCCGGGAAGCGCATTGAGCGTGAGCGGCGCAGTCAGCTCCTCCCCGATCATGGCGTTGAGCTGACGGCGCAGCTGTGCGGCGGCGGCATCGATCGCCGCTTTTCCGCTCTCCACCTGCGCCTTGCCCGCTTCCGTCTGCTGAAGCGTCATGGCGCTGACCTGACCGAGCTCATAGCGCAGCTTCACTTCCTCGATCGTGCGGTCAAGTGCCGCGTTCTGACGGGTCAGGGCCGCGGACTGGTCCTCCAGTGACAGAAGATTCACATAAAGGGATTCCCCCATCGCCGTAAGAGAATCCTGCATATTTCGCAGCTGGCGGACGAGGTCGGCGTTGTCCTGCTGGAGCTTGCCCTCCTTGATGTCGTCGAAGGTCTTGCGCAGGGCGTCGTAGCGCTGTGTAAGGGTCTCATAGGTGTAGCTCTCACCCTGTCCCATCTGGATCAGACCCCACTGGGCGGAGGCGATACTGTTGAGGCCGTTGCGCAGGTCCTCGTACATTTTGTCGTAGTCTATGCACTCGATTGCGGCGATGTTCTCCTCGAGCGAGAGAAGGGTGTAGTTTCCTGTGCGCATACGCGCGCTGAGATTTTCAAAGCGCAGCGTGCCTGCCGCGTCCGGCGTGGTCTGCGCGGTCTCCGCGGCGGCGGTTTTCTCTTTGTCCTGTTCATCTGCCAGCGCGCCGACCGCCAGCGCTGAGAGCATGGCGAGGGCGAGCAGCAGAGCCGTCCATCTTTTCTTCATTTGCGGTGTCCTCCTTCGGGTACGGCAGCGCTGCCGTTTTTGATGATCTCAATGCGCCCGCGCATCCGCTCGCGCTCGAGCGCGAAACTCTCCGGCTTTTTCAGCGTGCGGGCGATGGCGCAGGCGAGCGCGCCCACGAGCAGGGTGAATACGTCGTCCACAAAGCCGTCCTCCTGCGTGCGCAGGAGCGCGGGGTCGATGTGCTCGAGGAGCTTCTGCGGGCAGAGCTCCCCCGCCGCGCGCTCAAAGAAGAGCTGCTGCACGTCCATATTGACGTTCAGGCTCAGCAGCGCGAAGGCGCGGGAAAACGCCGGCGTGATGCAGCCGCTCGGGGCGACCATGGCGTCGAGCAGCGCAAGGGGCATGGAGAACAGGTCTCCGCCCGAGCGCTCGAGCGTATCATGGAACAGATCGAGAAACTGGTCGCGGATCTCGTCGATGAGGGTGAGGAACAGGTCGTTCTTATCCTCGAAATACTGGTAAAAGCTGCCGCGCGGGATGCGCGAGGTCTGCACGATGCGGTTGATGGACGCCTCGGCGTAGGGCACGGCGGTAAATTCGCTCCACGCGCCCTCCAAAATGCGTGCTCGCTTCTCCTCCGGCAGACGGAAAAAGGTATCGGTCGGCATAGGCCCCTCCTGTATGACAAGCTGTCGTAAAATGACAATCTGTCATATATTATACGAGCACTTCCCTACTCTGTCAATAGGTCAAATCGTTAAGAAATCATGGATGGTTAAGTATATCTAACCGCATTTCGTCGAAAAGCGCCGTCCGTGGGACGGCGCTTTCGTCTCAGCCGATGCCGCCGAGGAGCGCGCCCGCGATGAGCGCGAGCAGCGCGCAGGCGCAGTAGACGTATTTGCTCAGAGGATAGAACCACGCGCCGATGGGCTTGCCCGCGCCCTTGTTGACCGCGGCAAGGACGAAGTCCTTCCCCGCCACCCAGAAGAACAGGATGCCGGCCAGCAGCGCGCCGAGCGGGCAGATGTAGATGGACACCACATCCATCCAGTCGGAGACGATGGCCTGAATGCACAGCGACACCGCCGTGCCGATCACGGCAATGACTGCGACCGCCGCCACGCGCTTGAAGTGCAGCTTATCCTGCAGCGCCTCGACCGAGACCTCGTAGAGGTTCACAAGCGAGGTGAGCCCCGCGAAGAGCACGCAGAGGAAGAACACCAGCCCGATCACGCGCCCTCCGGGCATCCCGTTGAACACGTTCACGAGGAAAATGAACATCAGTCCCGGGCCGCCGTCGGAAAGGTCCGCGCCGCCTGCCGCCATCGCGGGAATGATGACGAGCGCCGCCAGCGTATCGAACAGCGCCACATTGCGCGCGGCGGAGGGGATCGACTCGTCGTCCGAGAAGTAGGAGCCGTAGATCACCGTGCCGTTTCCCGCCACGGAGAGCGAGAAGAACGCCTGACCGAAGGCGTAGATCCACAGCTTCGGGTCGGCAAGGCCCACGGGGTCGAGGGTAAAGATGTAGCGGTAGCCGTCGCCCGCGCCGGGCAGCGTCGCAATGTAGACGCCCAGTCCCGCAAAGAGAAAGAACAGCACAGGCATCATGACCTTGTTCGCCCGCTCGATGCCGCCGCCCACGCCGAAGGCCATGATGGCGAAGTTGACCGCCAGCGCGATCACCAGCCAGAAATTATTGCCCCAGCCGCAGGCCGTGCCGTTGAAGCGGTCGACGATGACATTCATATTCTGTCCCATGGCAAAGAGTCCGCCGTCGAGCGCCAGCGCAAAATACTTGAAGATCCAGCCCACCACGCAGCTGTAGCCGATGGCGAGCGCCAGCGAGCCGAGCACTGGGATATAGCCGACCGCCTCGCCCGTGCTGCGTCTGCCGCGCAGGGCAGCCGCCTGCCCGAACGCGCCGATGGGGCCGGAGCGGGTGGAGCGGCCAAGCGCCATCTCGCCGATGATGCCGGTCGAGCCGATCAGAAGGACAAAGAGGAAATACGGCAGCAGGAAGGTCATGCCGCCCCACGCGGACACGAGATAGGGAAAGCGCCAGATGTTGCCCATGCCCACCGCGCTGCCGATGCAGGCGAGGATAAAGCCCCAGCGGCTGCGGAATGCGTCGCGCTCCGTCTGCTTGCTCATGGTGTCGTCCTCCAAATTACACAACTGTCTCTCCGTCGATGCACACAAAGAGATAGTTAAGTCTATCCCTCAAGTGCTGTGTTTGTCAAGGCTTTTCCCCTCCATCCGGATGGAAATGTCGGTTTGGACCGGAACCCAAAAAGAAAAGCACCGCAAAGCGGTGCTTTTCTTTTTGGCGCAGTGGGAGGGATTCGAACCCTCGGACGGCTTTTGGCCGTCACACGATTTCCAGTCGTGCTCGTTATGACCACTTCGATACCACTGCGTATCTCAATGCTCAACAGCAAGCATCATTATACCAAAATTGGGCGCGAAGTCAATACCCAATTTTCGCTTTTCCGCAAAAAAGAGACGGAGCGGCGCTCCGTCTCTTTCCTTTTTGTCCTTACTTCAGCTGTTCGAGTGCGGCGAGCTTCAGGCAGCAGCAGAAGACCTCCATCGCCTGCTGCAGCTCCTCCACCGGCGGGAGGGACGGAGCGACGCGGATGTTGCTGTCCTTCGGGTCGACACCATAGGGGAAGGTCGCGCCCGCACTCGTCATGATGACGCCCGCCTCCTTGCACAGCGCCAGCGTGCGCTTGGCGAGGCCCGGCAGCGTGTTGACGGACACGAAGTAACCGCCCTTGGGGTCGTGCCAGGTGGCCAAACCGAGCGGACCGACCTCGCGCGCGAGCGTCTCGGTCACCGCCTTGAACTTCGGTCCCATGATGGCCGCGTGCTTCTTCATCAGCTCCAGCGTGTGCGCCTTGTCCTTGAGGTACTTCACATGACGCAGCTGATTGATCTTATCGTAGCTGATGATCTGGACGTTGATGAGCTTCTCCATGTACTCCATGTTCGCCTCGCTGCACGCGAAGCACGCCACGCCCGCGCCGGGCAGCGTGATCTTGCTGGTGGAGGCAAATTCAAACACCATGTCGGCGTTGCCGTACTTCTCGCACAGGCTCAGGATATCGGGGAAGGGCACGAACTCGCCCTCGAACTCGTGGATGCAGTAGGCGTTGTCCCACATGAGCAGGAAGTCGGGGGCCGCGGGCTTCAGCCTGGCGATGCGCTCGATGGTCTCGTCGGAGTAGATGATGCCGTCGGGATTGGAATACTTCGGCACGTTCCACATACCCTTGACCGCCGGGTCCTTGACGAGCTGCTCGACCAGATCCATATTCGGGCCGGTCTCGGTCATGGGAATGGTGATGAGCTCGAAGCCGAAGCTCTCCGTGACCTTGAAGTGGCGGTCATAGCCCGGCGCGGGGCAGAGCCACTTGATATGCTCCTCGCGGCACCACGGTTTTTCGCTGTGCAGCAGACCGTTGGTGTACGCCTTGGCGATGGTGTCGTACATGAGCTGCAGGCTGGCGTTGCCGCCGACGAACACCTGCTCCGGCTTGCAGCCGAGGATCTCGGCAAAGAGCGCCTTGGCGCTCGGCAGGCCGGAGAGCTGGCCGTAGTTGCGCACATTCACGTCGCCGTCCACGCAGTCCGCAGGATCGGTCATCACCGAGAGAATATCGGACACCAGATCGAGCTGCTCCTTGCCCGGACGCCCGCGCGCCATGTTGAGCTTCAGGCCCTTGGCCTTCCACGCTTCAAATTCAGCGGACACCTTTTCAAATTCGGCCTTGCGCTGTTCAGCCGTCATTTCCCTGTATTTCATCGGAACGGACCTCCTATTTCAAATGTTGGAGAAATTATAGCATACCCTTTTCCAAAACACAATGTGCAAAAGAAAAAGAGGGCAAAGCCCTCTTTTTCTTTCTTTTGTTCTCTTAGCCGAAGAGCGCCATGAGGACGCCCGCGGCGATCGCAGAGCCGATGACGCCGGCCACGTTCGGGCCCATAGCGTGCATCAGCAGGAAGTTCGCGGGATTCTCCTTCTGGCCCACGACCTGGGAGACACGCGCCGCCATCGGGACGGCGGAAACGCCGGCGGAACCGATCAGCGGGTTGATCTTCTCCTTCAGGAACAGGTTCATGAGCTTGGCGAGCAGAACGCCGCCCGCAGTGCCGAAGCCGAACGCCACGACGCCCATTGCCATGATCTCGATGGTCTGGAGGGAGAGGAAGGTGGTGGCCGTCGCCGTCGCGCCGACGGTGAAGCCGAGGAAGATGGTGACGATGTTCATCAGCTCGTTGCCGGCGGTCTTGGTCAGACGCTCAACCACACCGGACTCCTTGAAGAGGTTGCCGAGCATGAGGCAGGCGATCAGAGGAGCGGCGGAGGGAACGAGCAGCGCCACGAACACGGTGATCATGATGGGGAAGATGATCTTCTCCTTCTTGCTGACCTGACGCAGCGGCTTCATCACGATCTTGCGCTCCTCCTTGGTGGTCAGCGCCTTCATGATGGGCGGCTGAATGACCGGAACGAGCGCCATGTAGGAATACGCCGCAACGGCGATGGGGCCGAGCAGATGGGGAGCGAGACGGGTCGTGACGAAGATCGCCGTCGGGCCGTCCGCGCCGCCGATGATACCGATGGAGGAGGATTCCTGCGAGGTGAAGCCGAGGAGCTGGGTGCCCACATAGGTCATGAAGATACCGAGCTGGGCAGCCGCACCGAGCAGCAGGGACTTGGGGTTGGCGATCAGGGGACCGAAGTCGGTCATGGAGCCGACGCCCATGAAGATCAGGCAGGGATAGATGCCGAGCTTGACGCCGAGGTAGAGGACGTCGAGCAGGCCAAGGTTGACCGTCGGGCCGGCAAGCTCCATGCCGTACACCGCAGCAGCCTGTTCGGCCTGTGCGACCGCCTGCGCCTGCGCGGTGAACTCGCTGATGGTGCCGCCGGCAGCAGCCATGACCTCACTGGCGACCTGCTGGATCGTATCCGCTCCGAAGGCCTCCTGCGCGCTGGCGAGCAGCTGCTGGAAGTACGGAGCAAGCACGGCGTCCGAAACGCCGGACTCGCTCATCTCCGCAATGAAGGAGGCCGTGACGGGCGTGCCGCCGAAAAGGTCCCAATGGACGTGACCGCCGGCAAACAGGATCTCATGGAACATATCCGCGCCGGGCAGGTTGGTACACAGCATACCGAAGGAAATGGGCAGGAGCAGCAGCGGCTCAAAGCCCTTCACAATGGCCAGATACATGAGGATAAAGGAAATGGCGATCATGATGAGGCATTTCCAGTTACCGTCCTGACCAAACATATAGAAGCCGGTCTGCTGCAGGAAATTGATAATAGCAGGCATTTATTTCTGGTTTCCTTTCACAGTTTATTTCAGGGGTGTGCGGAAATGTCTCAGCCGATGACGCACAGAACGTCGCCGGGGTTGACGGCAGCGCCCTTGGAAACCGCGACGGAGGAAACGGTGCCGTCGCAGGGAGCAAAGATCTCGTTCTCCATCTTCATGGCCTCGAGGATGAAGAGGATGTCGCCGGACTTGACCGCCTGACCGGCCGCGACCTTCACGTCGAGGATGGTGCCGGGCATCGGGCTGGAAACGGTCTCACCGGAGCCGGAAGCGGCGGGAGCGGCCTTGGGGGCAGCGGGAGCCGCGGCAGGAGCGGGAGCGGCGACGGGAGCGGCAGCGCGGGCCACGGGGGCGGGAGCGGTGCGGGCGACGGGGGCGGAGGCCATGCGGCCGCCGGAGACGGACTCGACGGTAACTTCGTAGGCGGTGCCGTTAACGGTGACAGTGTACTGCTTAGTCATGATGTTTTCTCTCCTAAAATTAAATTAGATTTTGTTGATGCTGGTGATCTGCATACGGGAGGCGCTGGGGCCGAGGTCCTCGGTGACCGCCGCGATGACGGCTGCAAGGATCTCCTGCTCCTTGGCGGTGTTGACCGCAGGAGCGGCGGGAGCGGCAGCCTTGGGGGCCGCAGCGGGCGTGGGGGCGGCGGGCTTGGACTTGCTCTTGAGGACCGATCCCATGACCGTCGTGAGGACGATGATGCAGATCAGGCCAAAGAACACCGTGCCGATACCCATGAGGGTGACGAAAAGCGGGCTGTACATAGATTCTTCTTATCCCTTTCGTTAGAGTGGATTATAGCAAATCGCCGTTGAGCTTTGCAACAGCGGTCCTGCAATTTTTACGCCGTCTGAACAGCCGGCGCGGCGCGGGGAGAGCTTCTCCCTCTCTCCCCGCCGCCGTCGGGATACCTTACTGAACGGACAGAACGTCGGCGAACGCCTGAATGGCGGTCGCGGCCTGACCGAAGTCGCGCATCTGCTGGTCCACGCCGAGCTTGATGAAGGGGATGCCGGCGGCGTCGAGCGCCTTCTTGAGGTACGGGAACTCCATCTCCTCGGGGTCGCAGAACTGCTGCATGAAGAGCACCAGGCCCTGCGCGCCGGACTCCTTGACGAGGTTCGCCACGAACTCGCCGCGGCGGTTCTTGCTGGACTGCGGATCGTAGAGCAGCACGTCGTAGTCGGTGTTGGTGAACTGCTCGACGAGGGCCATCATGGGATCGCCCTCCTCGCTCGCGTCGGTGCGGAAGGCGCGGGACTCATGCGCCACGTCGTCGGCGGCGATGGCAACGTTGTTGTCCTTGAAGACCTTGAGCAGGACGGGATTGTCGCAGATGATGCCGGAGGTGACGACCTTCACGCCGTTCCACTTCGCCGCGGGCAGCGCCTTGAGCTCGGCGTTGAGGGCCTCGAGCTTCTCGGTGTACTCGGCCTTATCCATGAACCATGCGGCCTTGAGGACGGCGGAGCGCATGATGGGGTCGATGACGTCGCAGTGCTCGCTCGCGAGCTTGACGAACTCGCGGCGGGCGGCGCGGGACTTGTTGTAGACCTTGATGGCCGCGGCGATGTCCTCGCTCTTGATCTCGTGACCGGCGATCTTCTCCAGCTCGCCCTTGACATGGTCATACTGATCCATGCAGAACTGCTTGCCGAAGTCGGCGAAGCGGTTCTGGGGATGGGCGAGGAAGATGCAAGGCAGCTTCTCGCTCATGGCGACGCGGATGTTCTGGCTCATGGGACGCAGCGTATCACAGATGGTCGGGGTGATGACGCCGTCGAGCAGGTCCATCGTGCCGTCGAGCAGCATCTCGAGGTCAAGCTGGGCGATGGTGCAGTAGAAGGTCGCGCAGTATTCCTTGGCGCGCTGAATGGTCTTGCTGTTGCTGCCCCACATGCCGAACGGCATCATGCCGGCGGCGTAGACCAGCTCCTCGGGGGCGTAGTAGGGCATCACACCGATGCACTTCTTGCCGGCGTCCTTATAGGCCTTGAGCTGGCCCTTGGGGTTCGTGGCAACGGCGGAAAATTCCTTCACGATAGCTTCGATACTCATTTTTTCACGCCCTCCTTAGTCTTTCTTGTTGGCTTCCATGGCTTCGACAAGGCCCTGCACGCGGGTGGCGTACTGCGCTTCGTTGAAGTTGCGCGGGTCGGCCTGGTCGCCGTCGAAGCCGGCGCACGGCACGCCGAGGTCCTTGGTGAAGCGGCGCTGCATCTCGGCCATATAACCGGACCACGGCTTGCAGGAGCGGTTGTAGTGGACGAGCACGCCGTCGACCTTGTTGTCGCGGCAGATGCCCTCACGCCAGGCAACGCCCTGCTCGATGCAGACGGAGTTCGGAGCCTTGTAGTAAGCGCGGGCCATTTCGTCCATGTTGTTGTAAACAAAGCCGAACGCGGGCGCGTACACGACTGCGGTGACGTTGATGCCATTCTCCTTGAGGGGCTTGAACAGGTTCGGGAGCTTCGGCCAGCAGGGGATGCCCTCGAACATGACGCGGTACTTCTCGGGGAAGGGCAGCGTGGAGGTGCCTTCCTTGATGTTCTGCTCCAGATCCTGCGCGAGCAGATCGAAGGCGTCGGCAGCGGCTTCCTTGCCGCGGGCGGTGACGACGTCGGCCATGTGGTTGAACAGGTCGAAGCCGCTCATCGGGGCGGGCTTGTACTGCAGGTAGTCGCAGACCTTCAGCCAGTTCTGGGCGGTGCGGTTCGCGTGCTTGCAGGCAAGCTCGAACTTCTTCTCGTCGAACTTCTTGCCGGTGAGCTTTTCGAGCTCATGGATGGCGTTGTCGAACTGGGCGCGGACGTACTTGACAGCGGAATCGCTGACTTCCACGGTGTTGTTGTAGGGGATATCGACCATGATGAGGGGGATGTTGCACATACGGGCGATATTCTCGTACCACTTGGTCATGCAGTTGCAGATGTTGTTGCAGCACAGGACGAAGTCCGGCTGGGGGATGCGCATCTGCTTGTAGGGCTTGATAGCCTCGCGGCGGAAGTTCTTGTAGGCGATCTCCTTCTCGGTGGTCTCGGGCAGAGCCTCGATCTCGTGGATATCGTCCAGAACCGTGTAGGGGACCTGCGTCTTGGGGTCCTTCTTGGGCTTGCCGGTCTCAGGATCGATGACGACCTTGCCGTTTTCGTCCTTGAGGGGCTTGCCGCTGTTGGGGTCGATGATGAACTCGAGCGTTTCGGGGTCGAACTTGCGGCTGGCGCGCTTACCGGCGGCGTAAGCCAGGGAGATACGTGCGTAACCGCAGATATCGTTGTCGAAGCCGAGATCCTCGGCAGCCTGGCACATGATCTCACCGTCGCGCTGGGCGGCGATACCGGCAGCCTGGTTCTCGGGATACATCACGTTGAGGTCAAAGGCCTCAGCAAGCTCACAGGGGAACTTGGAGCTGGACCAACCGACCAGCTTACCCTGCTTCTTCGCTTCACGGGCGTCGGCATAGACGTCATCGACGACCTTGCGCAGAGCAAGCACGCCGGGACTGACTTGTTTAGCCATGATTGATTCCTCCTAATGCGATATAGAAAAATTTGATAACGAATGATGGGGAATTATTTGTTCTTCAAAGCCTTCTGGTAGGCAAACAGAGCGGCGCCGAGCGCACCGTTATACTGCGTGAGGGGCGTGGTGTGGATCTCGTGTCCGAGCTGCTCCTGAAGGGCTTTCACGATGCCGTGGTTCTGTGCGACACCGCCGGTCATCACCACGTCGTCGCGCACACCGATGCGGTGGCAGAGGCCGGAAACGCGGCCCGCGACGGACTTGTGGATGCCGTGGATGATGTCGCACTTGTCCGTGCCCATGGCGAGCTGCGAGATGACCTCGCTCTCGGCAAAGACCGTGCAGGTCGAGCTGATACCGACCTCCTTGGTCGACTTGTCGCCAAGGTCGCCCAGTTCTTCGACCTTCACCTCAAGCACGCGGGCCATGACATCGAGGAAGCGGCCGGTACCGGCTGCGCACTTATCGTTCATGACGAAATTTTTCATCATGCCGTTCTCGATCTCGATGACCTTCACGTCCTGCCCGCCGATATCGA
>OLQV01001933.1_pt1 | contig 14578 bp, 18 predicted proteins | sample 1672371 | NCBI WGS metagenome assembly OLQV01 (sample SAMEA3136676, study PRJEB25190) | human gut metagenome
GCCAACGATTTAATTACACTACCATATCCAACTATGGCCGATGAATTTAATAAAGGTCTAAAAGAATTACTCACCCCCTCATCCAAAACACTTTTTATATTTTTAATTTTTTTAAAATTAGTAATAACTAAAAATAAATCTGCTATAACAATTGAAATTATAACGCTCCATGTTCCAGATACATTTCCTAAAGTTGTATTAAATTTTTCTAAATATGCTCCGTCAACTGAAGGATAATATACTTTTGAGAAAAATAAGTTTGATACAAATATAATTAAAATAGGTAAAATTGATACAAATATATTTGGTAGATTTTCTTCAGTTAACTTTTCATTTTCTATATAATCTCCATATCCTTCATTATTATTTCTAGCTTTTTTAGCTTCTCTACTTAAATAAATTATTCCTAATCCTAACATTAATAAACTGGCAATTATACCAAGTAAAGGTGCTGCAAAAGTATCTGTTCCAAAGTATTTCATGGGAATAACATTTTGAATTTCTGGTGATCCTGGAGCTGCTGTCATGGTAAAAGTAAATGAACCTAAGGCAATACATCCAGGTATAAGTCTTTTTGGAATATCTGCTTCTTTAAATAAAATCCTCGCTATGGGATATGATATAAATGCAACTACAAATAAAGATACTCCTCCATATGTAAGAAGTGCTCCTGATAATACGACTGCAAGTATTGATTTATCTTTCCCAAGTTTTTGAGTAATAAAATGAGCGATAGATTTTGCATAATTAGCTTCTTCCATAAGCTTAGCAAAGATTGCACCTGTAAGAAATAGAGGGAAGTAGTTTTTAACGAATCCTGCAAATCCACTCATATATATTTCTGTATAATTAACCATTAAGTGGCTATTAAGTCCAAAAGTTAAAAGTAGGGTAAGTAGCCCGATAATTGGTGCCGTAATAATTGTTGAATATCCCTTATAAGCTAAATACATGATTAGAGATAGAGAAATTATCAATGCTATTATATTAATCATAAAAAAATTTCCTTTCTTAAATGTAGTAATTAATGTTACTCTTTAATAACATTAATAGTTTAACCAATTCTTATAATTATGTGTGTAATAAAGTCACAATAAAAAAACTAAAGCAAAAATGCTTCAGTTTTTAAGAGAAGTTGATATTAGTTTAGAAAATAAAGGCAACATTTTATTATTATTTATAAGCATCATTTCTGGATGCCATTGAACACCTATACCGAATGTATAGTTATTAAGTTCTATAGCTTCAATAATATTATCAGGAGCAATAGCAGAAATGCTTAAATTATCACCTAGTTGGTTAATGCATTGATGATGAAAGCTATTAACATAGAGACTTTCACCAAATAAATTATAAAGTAGTGAATCAGTTTTAATATTAATTAGATGGATAAATTCATATTTTGCAGATTTCTGGTAGTGCTGTATTGTATTGTTAGGGACTTCGCTAAAATCTTGATATAAAGTTCCTCCACAAGCTACATTAAGAATTTGAATTCCTCTACAGATTGCTAAGAAAGGCTTTTTAGATGCAATGATATTTTGCATTAATGTCAGCTGAAATAAATCAAGCTTACTATTAAATTCGCCAAGTTCCTTATGAGGATTTTTTTTATAAAAATATGGATTAATATCAATACCACCAGTAAATAAGAATCCATCGCACAAATCTATATATGAATCTATATTTTCTAAGTTGGAAGTGATTGGGATTATCAGTGGAAGTCCAGCAGCTTTTTCTATAGCATTTACATAATCAGAACTTACACTGATTTTGCTTATCTTATTATCTAAAAATAAAGTTGAAACTATACCAATTTTACTTTTCTTCACTGTATATCAATCCTTTCATCTAATAATGGAATAGAATATAGCATGATACATAATATGATGATATTAGATAAAAATACACTTGTAATTTTAAATTTATCTAAATTAAAAAAGAAAGTACTATATAAATGTTGTATAATAATTAATATTATTGAACAAGGAGGTAAATCGTGAGAGATATAAGTAATTCAAAAGGAAAAATTTTTAGACATTTTAAGGGGGATTTATATTTAGTTGAAGACTTTGTAACTCATTCAGAAACACAAGAAAAGATGGTTCTCTATAGAGCACTTTATGGAAGTTGTGGATTATTTGTAAGACCATATGATATGTTCTTAGAAGAAGTACCAGCAGAAAAAGAAAATCCTACAGGTCAAAAATATAGATTTGAAGAATACGTAGTTAAAAGCGTAAAATAGTTATGTTAAATAATAAATAGAGTAACTTCTTTTGAAGTTCCTCTATTCATTATTTTTAAGAAAGTATTCAAATACTTTCCAACATAATTATTCATTAAAGAACGTAGTTCTTAATGGCTTGTACTACACCATTTTCATCATTGCTTTTAGCAATAAATCTGGCTACTTTTTTTAGAGTATCATGAGCATTAGCCATGGCATAGCTGTAGTAAGCACTTTCCATCATTTCAAGGTCATTTAAATAATCACCAAAAACCATGGTTTCTTTATAATCAATATTTAAAAGTTCTTGTATTTCATTTATAGCCATACCTTTATTTATACCTTTAGCAACCATATCAAGCCAAATTTTACCTGAAACAGTTACTTGAACTTTATCTCTATAGTCATTAAAATATTTATTACTATTATTTTCAGCACCATCAAAATCACAAATTGTTACTTTTAAAATATCATCATCAACTACTGTTAAGTCCTCTACTATTTTATATCGTTCATAATATTTAGCAGTTTGCTTTACTAGCCTTTCATCATGGCTTTCAATATAAGCTGAAGTTTTCCCACATAATATAACATAAGAATTAGGAATTGTTCTACCGATTTTAATTAATTCTTTAGCAATACTTTTTTTAAGGGAATTAACAATAATCTCTTTACCTTTATATACCACAAATGTTCCATTTTCAGCAATAAACATCATATCATCTTTTATATCTTTGAATCTTTCTAGAAGATTATAATATTGTCTTCCACTGGCTGCAGCAAAAATAATATCCTTTTCTTTTAGTGATTGAAACATTGGATAGAAATCTGCATGTATTTCATTATTAGAATTTAATAAAGTACCATCCATATCTGTTGCAATAAATTTAATCATAAAAATCACCCTCTGTAAATATTGTTTATTATCAGTTATTGTTATTTAGTTTTATTTGTTATCATTTTATCATAAAATTAAGCATTAATCAATTTGTTGATTTGAGAATATAGTAAAATATAGAGTATTGCTAAAGGAAATAAAACATGTTGATAAAAGGGGATTTTCATATGCATTCAACTTGTTCAGATGGGAATTTGAGTCCAGCTGAGTTGGTGAGATATGCTAAGAAGAGAAAGGTTGATATAATAGCGCTTACAGACCATAACAGCTGTGATGGTTTATATGAGGCAATAAGTGAAGGGAAAAGAAGTGGTATAGTAGTTATTCCAGCAGTAGAATTGTCTACGAAATATAAAGAAAATAGAGTTCATATATTAGGATATTTTAAAGATGATAGTTATAATAATGAGCTTTTTAAAGAGGTATTAAGGAAGATAAAAGGAGATAAGATAGGTGATTTAAGGAGTATATTTGGTAGTAAGATAAATTTTAATGGATACAAAAAGAAGTTATACGTAGAAAGTGGAATCCAGTTATTGAGATTTTTTGGTGCAACAGTTGTACTTGCCCATCCAGTATTATTAAGTAGGGAATGCTTTTTTAATATAGAAAATATGGATTTTGATGGCATTGAAGCACGTTACTTTTTAAATAATGAGCAGGATACAGAGTTTTATATTAAATTTGCCAAAGAAAAAGGATTATATTATACAGCAGGATCAGATTTTCATACAAGAATTGAGGAATACAGAATTCATGGACTTATAGGTGATGTTTTTTTAAATGCAGAAGAAATTGAAGATTTTCTAGCACAGTCAGGACTTGATATTTGGGTTGAAGAATTTTTTCTGTAGATAATTAAAAAATTCAAGTTATGGTACATTATATAATTAATTGAATATAATATTGAGATTCTTCGGTAAAAGAAGTGCCTATTTATGTAGGTGCTTCCTTTATAAATGTGTAAAGCATAGGCAACAACTTAGATGATATAAATTACTCAATACCCATAAAGAATACTGGAGAATAGAAAATAGTATAATAATGGAAATAAAATTCGCAAATTAATTCTTTAACGGTATAATTGACACAATGTGATATTTAATGTTATCTTAAGGTAAACTAAAAGAAGAAATATTTTTTAGGGGGAGTTTGAGTGAAGAAAAAAACAAAAGAAACTATTTTAATTGGTACAGGCCTTGTGACATTATCTTTAATTTTACATTATGTACATTATTTAATATTTAAAGATGCTCATCATACTATGATTTTTTTAGTTGCAGATATTGCTTTTATACCAATGGATGTGTTTTTTACTAGCTTAATATTGGATAGATTCCTAGAAAAAAGAGAAAAAGATCACTTACTAGGAAAGTTAAATATGCTGATAGGAGTATTTTATACTGAAGTAGGTACAAAACTTTTGCTTAATATAGCAGAAGGGGATAATGATAGGGGGTTTTTAAGTGGAGCGTCAATAACCAATGATACATGGAAGAAAAAGCCATTTGAAAAACTTCATAATAGGATTTTAAAACATGATTATAATGTAGATATTAATAAAGTATCTTTAGAAAATATTAAAAATAATTTAGATGAAAATAAGGAATTACTTATTTCATTAATAGCTAATGAAAATCTTATAGAACATGAAACATTTACAGAAATGCTTATGTCTATTATTCATTTAAGAGAGGAGCTTAACACAAGATTAAGTGTAGATATGCAAGAATATGAGATTAAGCATATAGAAAAAGATATTATGTTGGCATATAAATATCTGACAATAGAATGGGCAGAATATATGAAATATTTAAGTGAAGAATATCCAGCATTATATTGTAAAGCCCTTATAAATAATCCATTTGATACAAGAAGTAAAAGTGAAAAAGATAAGTGTTATTTAAAAGAATATAAAAAACAGTATAGAGATAATTTATAAGAAGAATATAAAGATTTATTTTCATGATATTTTTCTTTAAAAAATAAAATAGTAAGAAAGAAGTAGGACAAATGAAAAAAGCTATTTTAGTGGTAAGCTTTGGTACAAGTTATTTGGAACCATTGAAGAATTCAATTGAAAATGTTGAAAATAAAATTAGAAATCAATTTAAAGATTATGATGTATATAGAGCATTTACATCTCAGATGTATATAGAGCATTTACATCTCATATGATAATTAAAAAGCTTGAAATAGTACATGGACTTATAGTTGAAAAACCAGAAGAATTACTTGAAAGATTATATATTGAGGGATATGAAGAAGTTATAATTCAGCCTCTTCATATAATACCAGGAGAAGAATTTAGTTATATAAAGAATATTGAAGTATATTTTAAAGATAAGTTTAAATCAATAAAGGTTGGACGTCCAATATTTTATTATCAAGGAATAGAAGGACTTCCAGAAGATTATTCATTATTTATAAAATCTATTAAAGGAATTATAGAAGGAGAAGAAGCAGTAGTTATGATGGGGCATGGAACAGTTCATCCATCTAATGCAGTATATGGAGCTCTTCAAAGTGTTTTAAATGATGAAGGATATAAAAATGTTTTTGTAGGAACAGTAAAAGGCTATCCAAATTTTACAAGTGTATTAAATAAAATAAAGAAACGAGGTATTAAGAAAGTATTATTAATGCCACTTATGCTTGTAGCTGGAAATCATGCTATCAATGATATGACTTCGGAAAAAGATAATTCATGGAAATCTATGCTGGAAGCTGAAGGGATAGAAGTAAAGCTATGGACCAAAGGACTAGGGGAAGTAGATGAATTTGCACAGTTATATATAGATAGAGTAGATGATTTAATAAATAATAGATATATTGGAACAGAAGAAATAAAAAAACATAAAATAATATATATTGACAAATAATAATTATTCTATGATAATATACTTAAATAATATAAAAACTTAGGAGGAAATTCAAATGAAAGCATTTGTAGATGAAAATGTATGTATTAGCTGTGGATTATGTGAAGGTGTCTGTTCAGACGTATTTTCATTAGACACAGGGGTTGCAGTTGCAATTGAAGGTGAAATTTCAAGTGATCTAGAAGATTCAGTAAGAGAAGCTTGTGATGGATGTCCTGTACAAGCTATTTCTATAGAAGAATAATTACTTGGAAAAATTATAGGTTAAAAATAGACACAAAGGAGATGGAATTATGTCAAAAGTATGTTTATGCAGAGGAATAACAGAAGAACAAATAGTTGAAGCTGTAAAGAATGGGGCAACTTCTTTCGAAGAAGTTAAGGAAGAAACTGGTGCAGGTGCTGGTGGATGCCGTGGCGGAAGATGTAAATGTAACATCGAATTATTAATAGAAAAAAATAAATAATTTTTAATTAATGAATAAATACACTACGTATTATAATTTGTAGTTGTAATTTTGATTAATTAAATAAAATTTATAATTTTATTTAAGGTAGCAGTATACTAATTTATACTGCTACCTTTTTCATTAATCAGAAAATAAGCTATTTAATATCATACCTACAATAACTAAGACAATTCCTATATAGCCAATAGTTGTTGGTAAGGTTGTTTTTAATATTAAAATTTCTCCAAGAAGTGTGAAAATAACTTCACCGGCTTGTGTTGCTTCAATTACAGCAAGCTGATGATGATTGCCTTTAACAAGTTCTGTAGCTTTAAAAAATAAAGTCGTAGCAATTACTCCAGAAAATAAAGCTACTAAAAAAGATTGAAGCACTTGGCTATCTGAAGGTAAACCAACTGTTACTATTCCAAAAATAGATAAAATAAGCCAAAAAGGAAGGCTACATAAAGTCATACCAAAGACTCTTTGGAAGGTATTTAATTCATTATTACAAACATCCATCATTTTTCTATTGCCTAATGGATAAGCAAATGCAGCAATTATTACTGGAATTACCCCAAATAAAATTTGAGAAAATGAAATATTATTTGCTTGCTGAACTTGAATTAAAAATACTCCTATTAATATTATTACTGAGAAATATAATGCCTTTTTTGGTATAGAATTTCTTTTATGAGCTATATAATTAGGTCCTATAGTTATAGTGAAAAATAATGGAGATAAGAGAGCCCCAGCTATAATAGTAATTTGCCATGTGCTTGCAACCATCCAAGAAGCGCCGTATTTTGAGGCGAAGCTAAGAGGTGCATAAAATAATCCAAAACCTACAGTGCTCCAAATGAACCAAGATTTTGGATCACTTTTTATTGATTTAAAAACAGGTTTAATTTCTTTCTTTAATAAAAGTATTATAAATAAAATAGGTAACATAAATAGATATCTAAGAGAGGCGCTCCATACCCAGCTTCCCCCAGAAATATTCATTTGACTATTAAGTATAAATGTGAATGAAAAGAAAAAAGCAGCTAATAATCCAAGTGAAAAAGCTTTCTTCATAGTAAATCCTCCTAAAGTTTTCATATGTTAATATAAGTTACTAAATAGTTATAACTATGTATAAATAAATTAAAAAATGGACAAATTCTATTAGAAAATGTCCATTAATAATACAATTATTCTACTGTATAAATCCAGCCTTCAGGTGCTTCGATATCACCAAATTGAATTCCGCAAAGAATTCTATAAAGTTCTTTAGTTACAGGCCCAACTTCAGTTTCGCTGTAGAATACATGAAGTTTATCTTTATACTCTATTCCTCCAATTGGAGTTATAACTGCAGCTGTTCCACAAGCACCAGCTTCCTTAAAATCATCAAGAGAATCTATAGGAACTTGTCTTTCATATACAGGCATATGCAAATATTTTTCTGCAATTTCCATTAGAGAATATTTTGTAATACTTGGTAAGACAGAAGGTGATAATGGAGTAACAAATTCATTATTTTTAGTTATACCAAAGAAATTAGCAGCACCAACTTCTTCAATATTAGTTCTAGTTGCAGGGTCAAGGTAAATACAATCTGCAAAACCTCTATCAGCAGCTATTTTATGAGGATGCATTGAAGCAGCATAGTTACCACCAACTTTTTGTCCACCAGTACCATGAGGAGCAGCTCTATCATAATCAGCAATCATAAAGTTACAAGGAGTAAGTCCGCTTTTAAAGTATGCACCAACAGGTAAACAGAATACACAGAATATATATTCAGGAGCAGGTTTAACTCCAATATTATCTCCAACACCTATTACAAATGGTCTTAAATATAATGTACCACCAGTTCCATATGGTGGAATATAAGCTTCGTTAGCTTTAACAACTTGCATACAAGCATCTATAAACTTTTCTTCCGGAATTTCAGGCATAAGAAGTTTTCTAAGACTTGAATTAAGTCTTTCAGCATTTTTATTAGGTCTGAAAAGTTGAATTTTTCCTTCTTTAGTTCTATAAGCCTTTAATCCCTCAAAACAGGATTGTCCATAATGAAGTGCGCAAGATGCTTCACTTATTGTAAGCATATTATCTTCTGTTAAATGGCCAGCATCCCATTTACCATCTTTCCAATTAGAAATGTAACGGAAATCAGTTTTGATGTATTCGAACCCCAAGTTATTCCAATCGATGTTTACTTTTTTAGTCATTTAAATCGCCCCTTTATTTATACGTAATTTTTGTGATTAGTTTATTTAATTTTTAAGATAAGTTAAAAAGGAAATTCCTGTTCTTAATTATGTAACTTATATTAAATAAAGCTAGAATTTAATATAAGTTGAAATTTAGAATTTCACTTATGTTTATAGTATTATCTTAATTATTTATTTTACCACTAATGTAAAAAATCTTAAATAGTTAAATGATAAATTTATGGTAAATTTTATTAATATATATGAAAATGTTCAAATGTATAATATAATATTATTTAAATGGTAAAAATTAAGTTATTTTATTGAATAAGAAGGTAGGAGGAAAAATAATGAAGAGAGAAGTAATACAGACTAATAATGCACCAGGAGCAATAGGTCCATATTCACAAGGAATAGCAGTTGGAGATTTTGTTTATACATCAGGACAAATTCCACTAAATCCTTCAACAGGAGAATTAGTAACAGATATTAAGCTTGCTACTAAGCAATCAATGGAGAATGTAAAAGCTATATTAGAATCAGCTGGAACATCATTAGATAATGTAATAAAAACAAGTATATTTTTAAAAGATTTAAATGATTTTGAAGCAGTAAATGAAGTTTATGGAACTTATTTTACTGAAAATAAACCAGCTAGAAGTTGTGTTCAAGTTGCAAAATTGCCTAAAGATGCAGTTATAGAAATAGAAGCAATAGCTATAAAATAAAGATAAAATATATTATTAAATTAATAATAAGTAGTATTAAAAAATAATAATAAAGATAAAATACATAATGAAGAAATCGTAGATGAAATTGTTAACTTGATAATTGATATAATGGAAAATAAACTTCTTAGAAAGTATGTAATAAAAAAATATAGTTCTGATTCTAGTGAAGAAATTCAAAAGATATATATGTGTGCATTGAATATGTTTAAAGAAAAATATTTTATAATAAAGCAATCTTTATATGAAAAAGTATATAATTATATACTAAATGAAGACTACATAAATATAGAAGGTTTTGTAAAGTTTAGAATGAAAGAATTTAATAATTATATATCAACTATAGTAGACTTAGCATGGGAAGAATACTTCATAAAAAAAGACCAAGATGAGTTTATCAATGTGCTTAAGTATTTTGTTGATATACAGCAAGAAAAGTTAGAACTTTTAAGAATACATATAAAAGAAGATAATTCATTTATACTTTACGATAAAGAGGGTAATAAGATTGATAGTATAAATGATGAAGAAATAATGGATATGGTAATAGAAGAAAATTTGAATTATGAAGATTTTTTAATGAGTAATCTTCTTACTCTATGTCCTGGTAAAATAGAAATAATAGATTCTTTAAACAATAATTCTTCTAAAGAAATAATAGAAATAATTAAATCGATATTTGGTGATAAAGTAACCTGTATTAACAGAAATTAACTTCATGCTAAATGAATTCATTATAAAGGAATAAGATATATAGTTAGAAAAATTACTTTTTTAATGGTATATTATATTTATAATTAATTATAAATATATATCGAAAAAAGGAGAACTTAGCATGAATAACATAATTAGGATATTAATCTTAGCTATTATAGGAGGGTTAATAGGATATATAACAAATGTAATAGCTATAAAATTAATATTTAGACCAATAAACCCAATAAAAATACCAATACTTAATATAGAGATAATAGGTATGATACCAAAGAGAAAGACAGAAATTGCTACTAATATAGCAAAGGTAGTGGAAGAGCAATTTATATCTGTTGATGAAATAACGGATAATATAATAACAGAGCAAGATAAACAACATATAATTGATTACATAAAAGTAAGAGTGAAATTAATACTTAGTGAAAAGATGACTCTTATTCCTAGCACAATAAGAAATTTAGTTCAAAATTATGTTTCTGAAATAATCGAAGATGAAATAAGAGAAGGAATAGATGAATTATCTGAAGAAATGATAATTAAAACAAAGAATCGTATAAATATAAAAGAAATTATAGAAAATAAAATCAATGAATTAGATTTATATGAATTGGAGACAATAATATTACAAATTGTAAAAAATGAATTAAGACATATTGAAGTATTAGGACTTATATTAGGATTTTTTATAGGAATAGTTCAAGGAATAATAACAATATTTATATAAAATATTGTTATTGATACTAAATTAAGTATTTGATATAATTAATGTAATAATTAAAAAAATAGCAATGAAAAGGAAGAGTAAAATAGAAACAATTAAACAGAGAGGATAAGTCATAGGCTGGAAACTTATCTTAATATGACTATTTGAAAACTACCTTGGAGCTGAACTTAGTAGCATTTGTAAAATGTGAAAGTGTTCGGGTGACAACCTTATAGTCATCAAGAGGAAGTATTTAAATACTTCAACTTGGGTGGAACCGCGAATTAATACTCGTCCCAATATATTTATTTGGGACGAGTTTTTTTATTATAAAAAATTAACTAAGGAGGAAATAAAATGATAAAAGTTACTTTAAAAGATGGATCTGTAAGAGAATTCGAAAATGAACTTTCAGTTATGGACATAGCTAAGTCTATAAGTGAAGGTTTAGCTAGAGCAGTAGTTGCTGCATCTGTAAATGGAAAAGTTGTAGGACTAAACCATATAGTAAAAGAAGATTGTGAATTAAACTTATTCAAGTTTGATGATGAAGAAGGAAAAGATGTATTCAGACATACATCAGCTCATATATTAGCTCAAGCTATAAAGAGATTATACCCAGAAGCTAAATTTGCAATAGGACCAACTGTAGAAAATGGATTCTACTATGATATAGACTTAGATCATAGATTAACTAATGAAGATTTAGAAAAATTAGAAAAAGAAATGAAGAAAATAGCTAAGGAAGATATAGCTGTTGAAAGATATGAATTACCAAGAGAAGAAGCTTTAGCATGGGCAAAAGAAAATAATGAAATATATAAAGTAGAACTTATAGAAGATTTACCAGAAGGGGAAGTAATATCTTTCTATAAGCAAGGAGACTTTACTGACTTATGTAGGGGACCTCACTTACCTTCAACAAAAAAAGTTAAAGCAGTTAAATTATTAAGCGTAGCTGGAGCTTATTGGCGTGGAGATGAAAAAAACAAAATGCTTCAAAGAATATATGGTATATCTTTTGAGAAAAACAAAGACTTAGAAGAATACTTACACATGTTAGAAGAAGCTAAGAAAAGAGACCACAGAAAATTAGGTAGAGAGTTAGACTTATTCTTTATACCTGAAGAAGGTCCAGGATTCCCATTATTCTTACCAAAAGGTATGGAACTTAAGAACGAATTATTAAAGTTCTGGAGAGAAATACATAGAGAAGATGGATACCAAGAAATAGAGACTCCAATAATACTAAATCAAAAACTATGGGAAACTTCAGGACATTGGTACAATTATAAAGAAAATATGTACACTGTAGATATAGATGAGCAACAATTTGCTATAAAACCAATGAACTGTCCAGGTTCTTTAATATATTATAATGCTAAGCCACATTCATACAAAGAATTCCCTATGAAAGTTGCAGAACTTGGTAGAGTTCATAGACATGAATTATCAGGTGCATTACATGGACTTATGAGAGTTAGAGCATTTACTCAAGATGATGCACATATATTCATGTTACCAGAACAAATAAAGGATCAAATAAAAGGTGTTGTAGATTTAATTGATAGAGTTTATAAGACTTTTGGATTTGAATATCACTTAGAATTATCAACTAGACCTGAAAACTCAATAGGTTCAGATGAAGAGTGGGAAGCAGCTGAAAATGGTTTAAGAGAAGCTTTAGAAGAGCTTAATTTACCATATATATTAAATGAAGGTGATGGAGCATTCTATGGTCCTAAGATAGACTTCCACCTAAGAGATTGCTTAGGAAGAACATGGCAATGTGGAACTATACAATTAGATATGCAATTACCTCAAAGATTTGACATAACTTATATAGGTCAAGATGGTGAAAAACATAGACCAGTTATGATACACAGAGTTGCATTTGGAAGTATAGAAAGATTCATAGGTATATTAATAGAGCATTATGCTGGCAAATTCCCAGTTTGGTTAGCTCCAACTCAAGTTAGAATATTACCTATATCAGATAAGTATAATGATTATGCAAATGAAGTTAAAAAAGCTTTATTTGATAGAGGAATAAGAGTTGAAATAGATGATAGAGCAGAAAAGACAGGATTCAAGATAAGAGAAGCTCAACTTCAAAAAATACCTTATATGTTAATAGTTGGTGAAAAGGAAGCTGCTGATAAGACTGTATCTGTAAGATCAAGAGATAACGGTGAAGTAGGAAGCATAAGTTTAGATGAATTTATAACTACTATATCTGAAGAAGTTGAAAGTAGAAAGAATGTAATACAAGACTAATTTATAATAAAAAGAGTAATCTATATTTTAGATTACTCTTTTTGTTTTAACACATTTCTTTTCTTATTAAAGATTTTAATTCTTCATGAGTCATAGTTTCATTTTCAAATAAATGATTTGAAACTATATGTAGGTCATTTATGTTATTTCTTAATATATCTAAAGTTTCGTTATAACAATCTTGTACTATTCTATTAGCCTCATCTTGTATTTTTTCAGATAAAAATGTTTTATTATTTCCATCTAAAGTCATAAATCCTAGATTACTCATTCCATACTCACAAACCATCTGATTAGCTATCTCTGTAACTTTCTTTAAGTCATCCTTTGCTCCAGTAGATTTATGATTGAATATAATTTCTTCTGATGCTTTTCCTGCAAGAAGTATTTTCATTTTTCCAAGAAGTTCTTCTTTAGTATAGATGTATCTATCTTCATCAGGTAATTGTAGAACATAACCTAAAGCCTGTCCTCTTGGAACTATTGATATTTTTTGTATAGGGCAAATTCCTACTAAATCACTAACTAATGCATGTCCAGCCTCGTGATAAGAGACTATTTTCTTTTCTTTCTCGATTAGAGTTGAGTTTTTTGACTCAAGTCCAGCTATAACTCTTTCTAAGGCTTTGTCAAAGTGAACTTCAGTGATTACATCGCTGTTATCTCTTACAGCAAAAATTGCAGCCTCGTTAGCTATATTAGCAAGATGTGCACCGTTAAATCCATGAGTTTTTTTAGCTAAAGTTTCTAAATTTACAGAAGGAGCTATTGGCTTATTGTTAGTGTGAACTTTTAAAATTTCATATCTAGTATGATAGTTAGGAGCACCTATATGAACATGTCTATCAAATCTACCGGGTCTAAGTAAAGCTTCATCAAGTAAGTCAAGTCTATTAGTAGCGCCTATTATTATTACATTTGAATCTTTAGTAAAACCATCCATTTCTACTAAAAGCTGATTTAATGTTTGGTCTTTTTCATTATTACTTTCTAAATGTCTTTTAGCACCTATTGCATCAATTTCATCTATAAAGATTATGCTTGGAGCTTCTTTTCTAGCTTTTTCAAAAAGAGTTCTTACTCTTTTAGCACCTACACCAACATATTTTTCAACAAACTCAGATCCAGTAACATTAAAGAATGAAGAATTTGTTTCACCAGCAACTGCTGATGCAAGTAATGTTTTACCTGTACCAGGAGGACCATAAAATAATACACCTTTTGGTATTTTTGCGCCCATTTTTTTGTATTTATCTGGAAACTTCATAAAGTCTACTATTTCAAATAATTCCTCTTTAACTTCTTCTAATCCAGCAACATCGCAAAATGTAGTCTTAGGTTTAGATGAACTAGAATCTTCACTTGAATTTTCCTTTTCCATCTTAGTTGTTTGGGCAAACACAGGCACTGGTTTATTTATTTTCTTAAAAAAATTTTCCCACATTTTCATAGCCATACACCTCAGATAATAAAAATTGTTTATTTATTTTAGATTT
>OLQV01001943.1_pt1 | contig 14521 bp, 8 predicted proteins | sample 1672371 | NCBI WGS metagenome assembly OLQV01 (sample SAMEA3136676, study PRJEB25190) | human gut metagenome
TGACTTCATTTCCATAATAGTCGTCATATACCGGAATAATTCTGACCTCCAGACTTTTGCCTGCGCTGTCTTCCGGAATATCTACAATGTGCCAGCAGCTTCCCGGTGACTTCATAAAGCTGGGAGCATCTTCTTCATTTCCGTATTCGTATATTTTTTCTCCGTCCAGCCACACTTCTGCAATGGTGTGTGTGGTTTTAAATAAGATTGATCTGGGATCATCGAAGTCTTCGGGCAGAGCAATATTCTCTGATTTGATTTCTCCATCTGTCAGTTTTTTTGTTTCAAACCTAATCGTATTATCCCAGAGCAATTTTTCCCTGGTTGTACTCTGACTGAATATCCAACCTGAAAAACCAATTGCAAACAATCCAAATACGAACAGAGTGATCCATAGTTTTTTTTCTATTTTCATAGTTTCTCCCTACTACATAAAATAGCACTGCTCACTAAGTGCACAATGATCACCTTGTGCTGCAATTCTGTGCAAAATTTACCCGCACAGAATATTACCTGTAAACAATGACTTACAACTCATCAAAAGATATACATAGACAGCATATCAAACCCATTTAGCTTTTTCAAGGTTTTGACAGATTTTGTTAAAACCTTTTTATTTGAGGGCAAAAAAATATCTGACGGGGCAATTCTGCCCTGTGCCAGATATTTTCTTCGTTTCTGTCAGCTTATGTGTCTGCCGATTCTCCGGTAATCACGCTCATATTAATGTATGCGACTTCCCTTATGCAAATTTCTCATCCAGATATTCTTTCAGGATTCCCAGATTTTCATCACTGTACAGCTGATCTGCCGCATGCTTATAATTATGAAAAAGCTTAAATTCCACCTTATCTGTCCCAACAATTCTTGTAAGCAGTGCATTCAGTCTCTCAGACTGCAGATACGGAACATCTAAATCCGCATCACCATGCCAGATCAATATATCCGGGCTATTTTCCTTCGTAAGATTTTTCTCAATATAATACAATGGACTATAGTTGTTTTTCTCATCCTCAGTAAGAGCTTTTACATCCTTGCGCATCCAATAAGATTCCACATCCTCGTAGCCGGTATCTTTAATTGCCCCCTGAAGCCACAGGCTGGCCACCCAGCGGACAATTTTGGGAATCCTCAGCTCCCTGTAATCATCTTCCATAGTTCCGAATTCCATACAGCCGTAATAGTCCAGAATCACCTGAACTTCACTGGAAACAGGATGGTTCTCATCTTCTCCGATAAATGGAACACTATTAAATTCCTCATCATTGGAAGCGCCACAGATCACTGATAAATACCCCCCAGCTGACTCTCCCCAGATTGCGAAACGCTCCGGATCGTATCCATATTTCTCTGCATTTGCACGAAGAAAACGGATCGCTGATTTCACATCTTCCACTCCTGCCGGAAAGGCTGCTTCCTGGGCAAGACGATAGTTAACGGATGCACATGCATATCCATGATCGCGGAAATAGCGGTACATCAGCTGCGCCTGACGGGACTGGCTGTCATTGTATACGAAGCCGCCCCCATGTACCAATATGATCAACGGCATAGGTTCTTCACTGTCCGGCACATACAGATCCAGATAATCATTTTCGGAAGCCTCAGAATATGGCAGCTTCTCATAAGCTTTTCCACCATTCCATTTGGAAGAATCATCCAATTTCACTGATGGAGAGTATACATTATGAAAAACCACACGAACAGCTTCATGATTGTAACCTAGAATACCAACTATAGCAGCAAGACAGATTCCACCTATGATAAAACCTTTTTTCTTCATTTTTTCAACCTCTTTTCCACCTTAAATCATAAGTCTTTCACTTCATTCACATGGAATTTCCACCACATAAAACCGTTCTTCATCTGCCACGGTAACCTTCACCGGTCCGTTTCCATCTGCCTGTACAACTGCCATTGCCTCACCATAATAAGTCGCCACAGTATGGTCAGTATAATTCCCTTTTACATAAGGAGCCGGGCTTCCGAGTCCCTTCAGGACACCATTTTCTACTGTTACTTTTATGTTATGTTTCTCCATTGGTTTCCAGATTCCCTTGCTATCTGTGTATTGCAGTTGAATAAATGCAAGGCCCTCCGGTTTCACGGTTTTCTCCTCTGGGCGCACCTGAAGAACCGTTTCTTTTCCTGCTGTATGTAATGAATAACGGTTGATTTCTCTTCCGTTTTCATCGTAAGAAACCGCCGTTATCTCCCCATTCTGATAGGTGATATTAAAGTTTGCACGGCATTTTTTCACTTTCTTTTTACCAGCACTTTTGCCATTGATAAACAGCTCAACCTGTGCAGCCCTTGCATAAACTTCTACCTTCGCCGGTTCTCCGTTACAGCCATCCCATGCCCAGCTTTCCAGAGCCTTTGTCAGCTGCCAGCCGGTAAGACGAAGCTTTTCTTTCTGGTAAACAGGATCAACTGCAATAAACGGACCTGTCTCTCTTTCAAAAGCAACTCGAGTATATGCAGCCTCTGCACGCGGCTTTCCATTCAGGTCAATTCGACCATTTCCACCTGTCATTCTCGTGGCTGGATCTTCAAATTTATAGTCAGAATACTCTGCTGCACCATCCCCGACTTCTCCGATATAATCCCATCCTGCCCACACAAAATCACCGATAATCCGTTTGTTTTTTTTGGCAATTTCCCAAAAACTATACGCATCCTTACAGAAGGTTTCACTTCCCAGAATCAGACGGTTCGGGTACTTTTTCAGGTCATGTTTGTAGCGGAAAATACCGTAATTATAACCTGCGATATCCATGTTTGCGTAGGCATCCTTCGTCCTTAAATCGCATGGATAAAGGGTGGCACCGCACTTCATAAAGTAGTCTCCAACCAGACAGGCAAGAGTATTATAGAACTCGCTTCCTACCGGCTTTTTCTTCTTTTCCGGCTTGGTGCTGCCTAATCCTTTTTTTCCATTTTCTGTGGCTTTATTTACTGTCTTTTCACCACTTTTAACTACTTTTTTCTCATTCTTTCCAGCTGCCTGAGCGGCATTTTTCTCTGCATTTCCAGCGCTCTTTTCTGCCTTGTCATCACTGTAAACGCCAAGTCCTATGGAGCTTAAGAAATTGAAGAAAATGTTGATTCCGCAGGTAACAGGACGGGTGGAGTCCAGACTGTGAAGATAGTTTGTCATATCGCCGGTGAGGGCAATTCCCTTCTCCTGGGCGGTCTCTGCAACCTCATTTCCTGTGGAGTACATGATCACACTTGGATGATTATAATCCTTGTCAACCATGTCTTTTAAGTCCTGTTTCCACCAGTCCGCAAGCTGTCCGGCATAATCATATTTAGTCTTATGAATGTACCACACATCTACATATTCATCCATCATCAGCATTCCCACACGGTCACAGGCATCCAGAAGTGCCTTAGAGCAAGGATAATGTGCAGAGCGGACTGCATTGTATCCATTTTCTTTGAGAATACGCATTTTACGTTCTTCTGCTTCCGGATACGTACATGCACCAAGCACACCATTATCGTGATGAAAGCATGCACCGCGAAGAATCACACGCTCTCCGTTAATGGTCATTCCTACCTGCGGATTCCAGATCAGTTCGCGGATTCCGAAGGTTTCGGTTACTTCGTCTTCGCCGAAAACTGCTTTACAGGTATAGAGATTCGGGTGCTCTGTATCCCAGAGTTTTGCGTTTGGAACATCCAGCTGGAAGATGGCCTGGTATGCTGCTGCCTGATTATTTTTTTTCGCTTCCACCTGCGCCAATTCACTCTTCTGCCCATTTTTTCCAATCTGTACTGATTCATTTGGCTGCATGTTTTTATTATCTGATGATATTATTTTGTCATTGTTTACATTTCCTATTTTTGTACTTTCACCAATTACTCTAAGTACTTTAGAGCCCTCAAACTCAATCTTCAGGGAAACCTCTCCCGGCGAAGAAGTTTTCACAACGACCTCAATTCTCGCCGGATCATAGCTTAAGGTACGGATTTTCACACCATTTACCGGAATATGTTTTTCTTCCCCAACATACAGATAAGCCGGACGGTAAATACCGGTTCCTGAATACCAGCGGCTGTTTGGCTGGTCAGCATTGCGCGCAATGACTTTGATCTCATTCTCTTTTCCATACTGGAAAAAGCCCTCTGTATCCACATAAAAATTGGTATAACCATAAGGACGGTAAGCCGCCTTTTTCCCATTTATGTAAACTTCACCATTGTGGTAAATCCCCTCAAATTCAATGAGGACTTTCTTATCTTTATACTCCTCTGGCACAAAGAAATTCTTGGTATATTCGTAATCCCCACCAATATACCATCCAATATTTCCCTCGCCGGTACTCTCCTGAGTACGCGGCTCACTCAACATGGCGTCATGTGGCAAAGTCACCGGATAAGCTTCCTCATCCCTGGTAAGACACCTGCACATCCAATCCTTGTTAAAATCAATTTTCTGCATACAGTAAACTGCTCCTTTCTGAAATCTCTGTCCTTAAACCAACTACTTTTTCAGCATTCTCTAGCCTATAACTCTACATTCTCAATCTAGCAATAGTTTACCGTATTTTTCCCCCTTTGTGGAAAGATTAACGCGAACAGTCTTTTTTTAAACGCTAATGACCACAGCTTGACTTATAATATATAAAATTTGCCTTTTCTACAAAGCAACTGCCGCATCATTCCCAACGGTTTGATGCGGCAGATTAATCTTCATGAATTCATCACGATCTATTACTCAACAACAATTAACACACTTTTTCTCTTCTTATATTTCTTCACCAGAACTACTTCCAGAAGAATCAGGATAACAGCTACTGCCACGTCCACACCAACCATGATTTTCATCCACAATGCCAGTGTTAAAGATGTTTCATCAGCATATGCATTACTGTTCACAACAGTATACATAATGTTCTTGCAGGCAGTTCTCATATACTGAACTGTAGATGGGTCAGATGTATCTGTAACAAAGTTTGTTCCTACATCAAATGTAGACAAGCAGCAGGAACCGCCAGTTGCGATTACCTGATCTGCATTCATGTTAAATGCACCAGCAAAATAGTCGGTTTCTACAAAGCCTTTGAATCCCCATTCATCACGGAGAAGCGTTGTCTGCAATTCGTAATTTCCCCCAGCCCACACATTTCCAATGTAGTTAAAGGATGACATTGCAGCTGTAACATTGCTGTTTTTTACACAGATTTCGAATGGTTTCAAATACAGTTCACGCATTGCCTGTTCATTTGACCAAGTGCAGATCATAATCCAACGGTTTGTCTCCTGCTCGTTCATTGCAAAATGTTTTATATATGCATAAACACCATTCTCAGCAGCACCATTTACAGCCTGTGCAGACATAGTGCCTGCAAGGATTGGATCCTCTGACGGATACTCATATGTACGTCCACCAAATGCACTTCTATGAAGGTTCATAGATGGTGCATACCATCCAGAGCAGCCAAGTTCTGTAGCCATTTTTCCCATATCATATCCGTATGTATGAGCTAAATCCTTATTCCATGTGCAGGCGATCATAACATTTGATGGGAATCCTACAGAACCTGCACCTGTAAAGTTATTGCTCACAGCGGATGGTCCATCGCAGTCAACAGTAGCAACTTTTTCAACGCTTTTTGCTTCTGCAGTCTGGAATCCGGCATGGGCGATCATATTCTGCATCTCATCAATTGTAAGCTGATCCAGAAGTGTTTCCCAACGCTCATCATCATAATCTGCACCGCGAAGCTCCGCCAGTTTCATTCCATTATCCGCACCAGTCACAGGCATTTCGGCATCTGGAATTTCCGGCATTTCATAGTTGGAAGTTACAATAAATCCCTCTTTTAAATCCTCCGACATAGACGTACTCGCAGGTGCAGCTGTTGTTTCATCATAATTCTTGAAGCCATCTTTACGTGATAAATAAGTAAGATGTCCGTCTGCATAACCGAACTGATTCACAGCAGCAGTCAGATCTGTAGAACGTGGATTTGCCTCGTCATAAACAATATCTTCATCTACTGTATAGGTAACAGAATCGATCACATTATGAGAATCGCTGTTGATACTGATCTCATAATCTCCTGCTTCCAGCACGTAGCATCCATTTTCCAGGTAATCATAAGAAGCCATGTCCTCAGCTGTAAAAGAAATTGTTACCGTCTGTGATTCACCAGGTTTCAGTTCATTTGTTTTCTCATATCCAATGAGATTTGCTGTTGATTTCTCAATTCCTCCATTGGTATATGGCGGGTTATAATAAACTTCCACAACATCTTTTCCAGCAACAGAGCCTGTGTTCTCTACCGTTACATCAAAGGTGACGGTATCTCCGTTATCCTTGAAATTCTCAATCTGTTTGTCAAAGGTTGTGTAGCTGAGTCCATATCCAAATGGATACTGTACCATATCCTCATACTTGATAAGACCCTCTTCAGCTGCTGTTTCATAGAATTTATATCCTACATAGATTCCCTCTGCATAGTTTACAAATCCCATGCTTCCTTCGTAAGCCGGATCATTTGCTGCGATCTGCTCTTTCAGATCTTCTACGTTTGTATAAGCATTCAGACCCATATTGTTGTAGTATGGAGTCTCTGTCAGATCCTTTACAAAGGTATCTACTGTTTTTCCAGATGGGTTTACAGAACCATTGATGATCTCGCCCAGTGCTTCGAAGCCAGTTGCACCTGCTCCAGGAGCAAAGATAACCGCACCGATCTGCTCATATTTGTCTACCCAGTCCAGTTCCATTGCATTATTTGCGTTTACAACTACAATAACATTGTCAAACTGGGAGCATACTGTATCCAGCATATCTTCCTCTGTGTTGGAAAGCTCGAGATAGCTTTCTCCCTCATCGAAGTCATCATAGTCTCCATTGTTTGTGTAGCTTCCTTTTACATATCCGTAATTATCCGGGGAAACCGATACTTCCTCTGCCATCTTTGCATAGCTTCCATCAATTACAGACTTCATATCGGTTGGAAGGTCTGCACCCTCTCCACCGGAACGTCCAATTACAACTACAGCTGTGTCAGAATACTCTTTTGCTTCGTCCATCAGGCTGTCTGTGTAATACTCCTTAGTCGGCTCAGGCAGTGTCCAGTCCTGCTGCGCCATGGCAATTGTAGGACGGTCAGCTCTGTAGTCAGTATACATCTTGGTAAGAGACTCGTTTGTCTCATATCCGGCATCCTTTAAGGACTGCAGAATACCGATTGCTGTGGAAGAATCAGAAGATCCTGATCCTGTTCCGCCAAACAGCGGGTTTGTAGAATCCCAGCCGAATACATTCAGTTTCTTTGTATCTGAGGAAAGAGGTAAAATACCATCGTTTTTCAGTAACACCATTCCTTCTTCAGCAACCTTCTGAATGGTTGCACGGCTCTGGTCTGTAGTCTCTTGTGCAAGTACTACTTTCTTTGCGTTTAAAACACTTGATACGTTGTTGTACATCGGTCCGTAGCAGATTACATTTACAAGCACTGCAACAATTGCAATAAATGCAATGGCAGCCTGCCAGCGGATCACATGACGGAATCCCTTTTGGGCTTTATGAGCCACAACCATTACTACGATCATCACAACAAGTAAAGCAAAGATTGCGATAACGTAGCCGATCAGCTTCTCAATATAGGATGTAAGGTCAGCCTGACTTACACCGAGACTGCTGAAAACCGGGCTCAGTAAGTTTACTAAAAATCCTGTCATAATCATTTCCTCCCTTTGTTATTTGCAGGAGTATTTTATCAGATTTCAGCAGATTCTGCTGTATTTTACATAAACGGTTCTTTTTTTACATAAACGGTTCTTTTTTTTACATAAACAGTAGTTTTTATGGCATTCGTTTTATTAATCCATTCGGAAACACTTGGTGTAAAAGTCAATAATCCGACCTGCTTTTTAAAATGTTCAGATTGGGACACTTTAAATTGCTACATCTTGTACATTAATTATCCTATTCTGGCAGGCTACTTTCCAAACAGAGCCGTCCCCACCCGATTAAGTCATTTGGCAACTTTTCCGATCCTTGCAAGGCTTTTGCACCACGACGGAGATAGGCTTTTAGTTTTTCGCCATAGAGGTAGGGATCTTTTCGGCGGGTGATTCCCCATTCCATAAGGAGGGCGGCTGCACCGGTAACGAAAGGCGTGGAAAAGGAAGTGCCAGTGAAGGATGCATAGCCTCCACCAGAGCGGGGAGCATAGATATCAACACCGGGAGCGACAAGGTCGGGTTTTGGATAGGGGAGGGCACGACAGCCGCGGCCAGAGAAATCAGCATAGGTGTTTTGACGGGCGTCGTAGGCGCCGACGCTGATCACGCGCCTGGCGGTGGCAGGGATTGTGAGGGTTCCCTGAGGACGTGGAAGATAGAAGGCTGTGCCTGGGTTTAGCGTTTTGCCACCTGGAAGCCACAGGAAATATTCCCCGTTTTTTATATTTCTTGCTGCTAAGATTATTTTCCACACACCGCTGTCTACATAGGGGGTTTTCTCATCCTGCGGCAGAAAATCCACATAAATCTCCTGCGTCACATGATACGGTGCCGGTTTTCCATAATAAATCAGAAGTTCCGTATTTCCCGCCTGCCAACGCTGGGCGCCCAGTGTTTCAAAAAGGGGGCCAACACGCTCCCCGGCTGGATGTTCCAGATAGATTTCCATCTCATCTTCGTAATTTTTCCAAAGCTGCACATTTAAGGTAGGCTCAAAGGCACCAACACCAAGTTCAATTTCCTGGATTTCACCTGGCGAAAGCTTTCCTCCGGTATGCAGAGCATCATTTCCATTGTTGCCCATTCCTACACAAATCACATTTTTCCCCATACCGGACACATTGTCCAGATAAGTTTCCAGCAGAGAATCGCCTCTGTGTGAGCCATAATTATTTCCAAAGCTTAAATTGAGCGCGATTGGTCTTCCAAGCCGTATAGCCTGCCGAACCAGATAATCTACACCTTGCATCAGCTCTGTAGTTCTTGGAAAAGAGTCCTGTCTTGGAATACCCATTTTCACAACCAGAAGGTCACTTTCATATGCCACACCCCGGTTCACTGCCCCACGGGAAAAATCGCTGCCAGCTGCCACTCCAAGCACAGCGGTTCCATGACCGCTTCCATCTTCAGACGGAACAAGGCGCCGCCCCTCCTGCACAGAGAGGGACAACGCCTCATTGATTTCCTCATTGGTATATTCAGTTCCTGTTGCATAGCCCTCCGGGGGATTACCGGGAATGCTCTGATCCCACAAACGCAGAATCCTGGACTTTCCATCTGCTGTAAGAAATGCAGGATGCCTGTAATCCACCCCGGAATCCACAATTCCGATCAACACGCCGCGCCCTGTCAGCTGCAGATTCCCCGGTTCATCGCGCTGTACCTGGGTAATACAGCTTGCCTCTTTTGAAAAAAGATCTTCAAAATACAGACGGGTGGGCTTTTCTATAAATTCTATCTGGGGACGTCGGGAATATTCTTCCAGCATACTTTCAGGAAGCGTCACAATGGCATACCCGCCAAGGAGAGGAACCACGGAAATTCCGGATCCACCAAGCAACGCCTCAACAGAATCACCCATTTCACTATACTTCACAATAATTTCCCACTTTCGTGTCTGCTTCTCATACCCCACATTCAGATTTCGGGATTTCTCTCTTTCCTCTTCTGTGGCATCCAGCGCAAGGTTCAAAAGATTATCCAGCTTCTGATCTGGCATATTTCCTCCATTTTGCAGCATATGCATACTCAGAATATACTTATCTTTAATTTACGCCAACCCGTTTTAAATAATACCTCAGCCTTCCTATTATATTTCAGAGCGTGTTTGAAAATCATTCCCACCATCTGTACTCCCTGCTTTATGGAAATTTTTTGCAGAAAGCCTTTTTCAAACACGTTCTAAACCCTCTGTAGATTTTCAAATACCAGTTATTTTTCCTCTACTTTCACCTTTTTCAGCAGAAAAATCATCACCAGCAGCACCACTGGGAAAATCAGTCCTACGCCCATACCCACGCGGATATTATCTCCTGCATTCTGTGTGACACGCCCCACGATTCCAGGGCCTATGCTGCCTCCAAGGTCTCCTGCCATGGCAAGAAGGGCAAACATGGCGGTTCCGCCGGCTGGAAATTTCTTAGAGGAAATACTGATGGTACCAGGCCACATGATTCCAACAGAAAATCCACAGACAATACAGCCGATCAGTCCTGCTGCCGGATTGGAGGACAGAGATGCAAGAAGATAGCAGAATACGCATAAAATTCCGGAGCCTGCCATAAATTTCATCAAGTCCATTTTATCTCCGTATTTTCCAAAGATCACACGGCTGATTCCCATCGTAATGGCAAACATGCAGGGACCGGCCAGGTCTCCGATGGTCTTTGACAGTCCAAGTGCCGCCTCTGCATAGGCAGATGCCCACTGGGACATGGACAGCTCTGATGCCCCTGAACACACCATCAGACACACGGCAATCCAGAATACAGGCTTACGAAACAGTTCCCTGATCTTCATGCCTTCCCCTTCATCCACCAGATGTTCGATGGGACAGGTGGCAAAGTTGTAAACATTAACGGCCGGAACGATTGCCCACAAAACTGCCAGCCACTTCCAGCTGTCCATTCCAAAAACTGCGAAAAACAGGGTGGAAACTGCAATGGTTCCCACAGAGCCCCAGCAGTAGAAGGAATGAAGAAGACTCATGGTCGCTTCTTTATTTTCGAAAGGACATGCTTCCATAATAGGACTGCACAGCACTTCAATCAGTCCGCTTCCAACAGCATAAACAATAACACTGATGATAATTCCCACAAAAGGATCTGGCAAAAGCTCCGGAAGAAATGCCAGCCCCACCAGTCCTAAAGCGGAACTGATCTCAGAGGTTACAATGCACACGCGATATCCGATTTTGTCCACAAATCGGGCACAAAACAAGTCAACCAGCAGCTGGGTAAAGAAAAAGCAGGTGGAGATCAGTGCAATATTTCCAAGGGAAATATGATAATCTGTGTGAAATTTCAGAAACAGCAAAGGTGCAAAATTTGCTGCTATAGCCTGGGTGATAAAGCCCATATAACAGGCTCGTTTGGTTTTCTGGTAATTTGGCATGATTGGTTCTCCTTTTTTTCTTCTTTAAAGAAGATTTTTGTCTTATTGGATTATATTATATTTAAATGTGTTTTTCATTGGATTATTTCTGATTTTTATTGTATAATATCGTAAAAACATTAATTTTCTATTTTTTCGGGGCACTTCCCAGAGCGGTTCGAAAAAGGTTTTCTGCAAAATATACCGCAAAGTGGGACGAGCAGATTGCGGGAATGATTTTCAAACAGGCTCCAGGTCTCGATTTGAGGATAAACAAGATATGAAAGAAACCAACGTATATACCAAAATTATTACCGACGAAAATTTAATGGAGACCATTCCCCACGGAAGCCAGGACTATCCCTTTCGCTACTATTATGAGCATTTAGCCCAATTTGATTTTAACTGCATAGACTGGCACTGGCATACGGAGCTGGAATTTGTGTATATTCAATCCGGAACCGTAACTGCATGGATTGGGGAAAAACAGCTGGAGCTGCCAGCTGACAGCGGCATTTTTATTAATTCCAAATTCCTTCACCGTTTTTCCTCTCCTGTGGATGCTGTCATCCCAAACTTTCTCTGCATGCCCTCTTTCCTTGCAGCTACAGACAGCTATATCTACCAGAACTATGTAAAGCCTATCGTTACATCGAATATTCCTTTTTGGATTTTTTGCAGAGAGATTTCCTGGCAGGCCAGAGTTCTCGATCTTATGAAGCAGATTTTTTCTGCGCAGACTTCCGGTTCTTCCTGCCATCTTCTGACCTCTGCCCTTATGCAGCAGCTCTGGCTGGAAATATACGAACATACAGACCTTTCCCCTTCACCGGAAATCACTGGACAGTTCTCTGTAAACCGCGCAAGACTCCAGCTGATGATGCAGTTTATTCACGAAAATTACAGAAAAAATCTTTCCTTGGATGAGATTGCTGCACAGTCTATGATCAGCAAAAGCTCTGCCTTAAATCTTTTTCGGAGCTATCTTCACATCACGCCGGTCAATTATCTCATAAACTATCGGCTGAAACAGGCTGCCCTTCTGCTTTCCCATACAGAGAAAAAAGTCAGCACCATTTCAGCCGAAACCGGTTTTCACAATGTAGATTATTTTTGCAGAGCTTTCAAAAAGCACTACCAGGTGACACCTGGGGAATATCGGAAAGAAAAGTGGGATAAATAGCTGTTATTTGTTATTTTTACATTTCGCATTCAGTGCATTCACAACAGCGTCATAAAGCGGTTTCGCCTGCGGTGCAGCACCAAGCAGCTCTGCCACTTCATAAACACCATATGCGGTTGCATACAGGCGGACTTTCTTTACCTTTTTATCAAGTACAAATGTCTTTCCAAATACCGGGAACGTGTGATCAAGGTAACAGAATCCTTATTCTCCCAGAAACACAGTCTGGCTCATGAGTGGTCACCTCCATCTGGTAATTTATTTAAACTCAGTTTAGCATGTTGCCATATGTAAAACAAGTTATATCGTCACATAAAGATAATTGAACACCAGCTTTCTCTGATACTCATAATACTTCGCCTTTTTCTTGATCATTTCCATTACAGCACGGTCAACCTCGTCACCGCGAAGGTCGAAAGGATTGTAGGAATTGACATTGTCCCGGATCCGCAGGATGCATTCACCGTTGTTATCCATTACTTTTACGGATACATAATATTTCTTATCTGTTTCACCGATACCAAATTTCATAATATTCAGAAGCAGCTCCTCCACGATCAGATGGATAAAGAAGGACTGTTTAAAATCAAGTTCCCATTCATCGCACAACCCTTCCAGATTCTGGGACATTTTTTCCATACTGCCTTCCTCGATGGGATAATATTCCTCAAAAACCCGGTTGGTAAAACTGTATTTTTCTTTTATGTAATCTTTTATTTTTCCAAATATCTGTATTGCAAAAACCAGCAGCAGGCAAACTCCCTCACTTATTACATACACAAGCGCAAGCCCTACGATTCCCTTTTTCTCAATCAGTAAAAATCCGGCCACCAGCATGAGAATGAAGTTACGTAAAACAGATAACCCGGAAGCATATCTTGTCTTTCCTATTGTTTGCCAGAAGGACGTGGTTACCACATTCACTCCTGCCAGAGCCACACTTAATGCGTAAATACGAAACGCCACTGTTGCTGTTTCCAATGCCTGGCCATCATTCAGACCAAAGAAAACCAGAATATTCTTTGCGCCGGCAGCAAAAAACAATGCCATAAGCATTCCTGCAGCTGCAACGATCCGCAGTCCATCGTGGTACACCGCCAGCATTCCTTTCCAGTCCTTCTCTCCGCCTAAAATGGAGATAACCGTAGAAGCAGCAGCTCCGGCACCGTCAAACATAGCCCCCGGAATGGTACTCATGGTATAAATAACACCAAATACAGCCACAGAAAAAGTGCCATTTTCAAAATTTTCCTTTAACAGCATGGTATTAAACACCAGCATAACCACTGCCTGAAAAATAAATGCAGAGCCTACGCCAAATCCATTTTCCACATATTCTTTGATCTCATTTCCTGTAGGAATGTGAAAATGAAAGCTTAAAAGCGCCTGCTTGTTCCAAAAATGAGTAAGCAGAATCAGAGTTCCTACTGTTTCCGCAATACATAAAGACGCCGAAGCCCCAACAAGTCCCCAGTTCAGCACTTTCATAAACAGCAGATCCAGGCTTAAATTTGTGACAATAACGCCAGCTGAAGAAATGGCAGCCAGCTTTGGTGCTCCGTCTGTCCGCACTGCTATGGAAAGAATATTATATACCACATAAATTGGGGCAAAAGCAAACACTACCGTCAGATACTGCAGGGCCTGTGGCAAAAGCTCCGGTGTGGCACCAAGCAGACTGCATAATGTGCTGCGAAATATGAGAGATACTGCTGCGAAAAGCACACCTGTTATCAGGCCTGCACTTAATACGGAGCCGAAAACCCGATTTGCACCTTTTAGATCTGCTTCACCGAGTTTTTTCCCAATTAAGACGCCTGCACCGCCTCCTAAGGTGATCCCCATAAGTAAATAAAGCAGAAATACCGGTGTAGCAATATTCGCCACAGCCAGTCCGGTACTGCCTATAAAATTTCCTACCAGAGTAGCATCCACAAGGGTGGATACGGTAACCCCAAGAGAAGAGCATACTCCCCAGAATAAAAAGGTTCTGTATGCACTTTTTGCATAGTTTGTTTCCATATAATTTTCCTCCTGCCCCATCACTTCCCAATAATAAAATTATATCGTTCATTTCTGTTTAAAACAATACTATTTTTATATGAAAGTCAGCTGTTCCGCGCCTATGGCACTCCCACAGTTGCCGACCGCATTCGTAATCCGGGCTATCGCCCTACTTACTCATACGGTCTAGCCCGTTCGATATCCAAGAGTTCGCTCGTGCAAGCATGGCTCATTTTTGGCTACCGTACGGGA
>OLQV01001951.1_pt1 | contig 14465 bp, 8 predicted proteins | sample 1672371 | NCBI WGS metagenome assembly OLQV01 (sample SAMEA3136676, study PRJEB25190) | human gut metagenome
TACTGCTGCAATAATATTCAGTTTCAGAATGTGCAGAATAAGAACTTCCATAATTCGCTATTCCTCCCTGTCCTCCAGGTTCTTAAGAAATTCACTAAGATCCTGGACTTCTTCTGAGCTGATCTTCTTTCCATGATAAAGTGAAGTTACAAACTTTTTTAGTGAATTCCCATAAAGTTTCTCAAGAACACTCTGGCTTTCATGTGCCTGATAATCTGACTGCGAAACCAGGGGTGTATACAGATTCATTTTTCCCTGTTTCGTCACTTCCACGAAATTTTTGTTCTCCAATCTGGTCAGCAATGACAAAATTGTTGTTGATGCAAGCTTTTTCTTCATATTGATCACTTTCTCAATCTCCGGTCTGGTCATCGGCGGAGTATTATTCCAAAGAACGAGCATAATATCCAGCTCTGATTCCGGAAGTCTCTGGTAAGTTTTTTTCACTTTTTCATACCTCCCCTGTTACATATTTTCTACAAATGTAGGAATAATTCTATTTTACCACGGTTCACGGAAATGGCAAGGGCTTTTGCACAATTTGCAAATGCCCTTGCCATTCCTGCAGCTACTGACCACTATCAGTCTATTTCTGTATAGCTGCTGCCATTTTCATCACTCCATGTCCCGTCTCCGTTGTCCGTAAATCCTGTACCATTTTCGTCCTGGAAATAATAATCACCATTTGTAGTTTCCGTAACCGTCACAGTATTACCGTTTGCATCCTGAAGGTCATGCTGTTCCAACGTATGTCCCAGATGATGAGTGTCATCATTCAGAGCTGAGTAGGTATTTCCATTTTCGTCGGTATAAGTTTCATCCCCATTATCGGTATAGTTCATTCCATCATCTCCACGATATTCACAAGAATAATCTTTGTGAAGAATGTAATTAATCTCAATGGTATTTCCATCACTGTCAACTAATGTCATTGGTGAGGTAGTAAGGATATCGGAATCATCATTGCTGTCCGAGGATTTTGTAGAAGCATTTTCTTCTGTATCGGAGGAATCTGAATCTCCTCCTGACTTCTGACTGGCAGTATCTGTAGTTGCCTTATCAGAATCATCAGAAGAATCATCGGTCTGGTTTTCATTCTCCTGTCTGGTAAGTGAAGGATTTCCAGGATAAGAAATATATTCTACAAATTTTCTGACGTCACTGATGTCATCTGCATCTTTTGCATATCCCACTGCCATATACAGGCTGTTTCCCTCTGAATAAATTGTCTGATAGCAGGCATCGTATGTGTCATTGCATTTGGCAATCCCTGTTTTGACATCCTCCAGTGAATATTTATAGATATTTACATAATCATTTCCGTTCGTATAGCTTGCATAGGTACCTTCCGTATCTGCTTTTTCCCATTCAGATCCAGCCGGCGGCTGTGTATAGAAATCGTTATTTCCTGCTGCCATAACCGTTGCAGCTGAAAAAATCCCAAGTGTTGCTACCGTCATAAGTGTCATAAATTTTGTCTTCATCGTGGATTCTCCTAGAATTTTATTTTCTACATCTGTAGAAGTTAAGTATATTCTACAATTGTAGAATATACTTGTCAATTCTTTTTTCTATATTTTTTTATCATCTCAGTTTAATTTCTATTTTTCCTTCCACTGGGCTATATAAATCCAGAGGATCTTCATCACTTTCATAAACACGTCCTTCGCCTTCTCCAAATGATTTGCGGCATACTGGACATGATAGTTAGAACTAACATTTCTTTTTTCATTTTTCTGCAATCATATTTCCATCAAAAGTGCCATTTTACACCATTCCTGCAATAAAAAAAGGCCCTCCCGGATAGACCATGATTGTTCCTGTCCATCCAGAAAAACCTGAAAATTAAAATGTTATATTTTGTAGAAATCGTCCATTAAATTTCTGCAAGCATTTAAATAAAATCATGGGTTTCGTTTTCTACAAACTCCCCATCTAAGAAAGCAAGATCATCCCCGGCTTCCTGTACTTCCGCTTCCTCGTCAGAATATTCTATCTGCCCACCTTTCTCTTCCTGCCTTTCACACCATATGACCAGACGTTTGGAGGCATCTGTTCCACAGGTGGAAAGCAGAAGCGTCGGAACTTCTTCCTGCGTTCCAAGTAAGAAAGCTTCTCCATCTGCCGGTGTATACTCGCATTTTACGATCACAAAGATCCATACCCCTTCATCCGGAAGATACAGATAGAGGATATGGTGTTTTTTTAAAAATTCATCGTCAAGGAAATTTCGAAGTCCGCGGAACATGCTGCCATCTTTCATATTGTGGCCATAAATGATGTTCTTGTCATCAGAAAAATCGGCATTGTTATCGGAATCCAGAAAAATGGCCCCTGCCACATGTTCTGTCTTCTTAAAAGTATGTGTCAGGTAATAGGAGTCATCGTTTCCCTGGACTACCGGGTAATCAATGCTGGTATCCGGGATCCGGATCCATGCAACGATATCCGGATTGATCTTTTTTAATGCCTTAAAATCAACCACGGTCTGTTTCCCATCGCTTCCGTCTGTTCCTTCTGTGTGGTCATCCTCATCTGTTTCCTTGACGTATGTACGCAGGTCTTCATATTCCTGCACACCTTCCCGGTACATAAAGTAAATGCCAAAACCGGTACATACGCAAAAGCTGAGTACCATCAGGCAGACTGCCACGATCATGATTTCTTTTATGTGTCTCATACAAACCTCCGATTATTCTTCCTGGAAAAAGGGCTGCCGGTAAATCGAGCAGCCCTGAACCGTATTCCTTAATTTCCTTTTTTCTTCTTATACCAGATCACGCCGCCAATGCCGCAGGCAGAAAGGACTGCCAGAAGGATCGGAAGCCAGATGTTGGTGCTGTCCCCTGTTTTCGGGCTGTTTCCTGTCGGTGTGCTGCCGGAAGGGGATTTGGTGTTTTTGATCTCTTTTACGATCTCGATCACCTTGGTTTTTCCGTCTTTGTATTCAAAGCGGATCTCTTCTTTTTTGCTGCTTAATTCATAACCATTTGGTGCTTTGGTCTCTACCAGGATATATTCCACGGTTTTCTCTACTTTTCCATTTTTATAAGTAGCAATCGGAATCTTGCCGCTTGTCGCTGTTCCGGTCTTATCCGTTACCAGTTTTTCTACGACTTTTCCGCTTTCCTTTTCACGCAGTTCAAATTCTGCTCCTGAAAGGGCTGCCTTACTGGTGGAATCGGTCTTTTTGATGACCAGTTTTCCATACGGATGTGCGTCCTTCATTTTGACTTTCTGGACTTTTCCAGTATCTTTTACCGTAAATTTCACATCTTCCGCAATGAGGTATCCATCCGGGGCCTGCTCTTCACGAAGGGTATATTCGCCTACCGGAAGTTTTTCGACCATATGCGGTTTATCCGTGGACGTCCAGCTTTCAACTTTCTTTCCATCTTTATCCAGGATGATCAGTTTTGCTCCCGGTACCTCACTGGAATCCGTAATGTCTTTCTTGCTGATTTCCACTTTGGTCACATCATCAAGCATCTGGTGTTTCTGTACTTCTTTTGTGTTTTCGACGGTAAATTCAATACTTTCCGCAGTCACATAACCATCTGCCGGCTTTGTTTCTGTCATCTTGTATTTCTTTCCTACGATAAGGCCCTTGATGATATGTGCTTCCTCTTTGGATACCCATTCATCCACCGTATTTCCATCCTCATCTGTTACCTTTAAGGATGCTCCCGGAAGTTCTTTTTTGTCCGTCAGGTCTGCTTTGGAAAGTTCTACCGTAGTCTGTTCATCTTCAAAGGTGAACGCATACTCTGCAACACTGGTTCCACTGCCCTGGTACTCAAAAGTGAATTCCTGCGGTTCCTGGTCTGTTACATAGCCATCCGGGGCGGCAAGTTCCTTAATGTAGTACCTGCTGTCAACCGGGAGATCTGCAACAAACTGGATCTTTCCATCCTCATCTGTGGTCTTCAGTTCGATCAGGGTGTCTTTCGCAAGGAGTACTTTTCCTTTAGAAGATACGATATCGTCTGCTGCATAGAGGCCAAAGATTGCCCCGGAAAGTACTTTGTCACTGTCCTTTTCTTTTTTCAGGACTTCCACCTGTACCCTCTGGCGCGCATTCTGCCAGTCGGCACTATAAGTAACCAGAGGTGTATCCTGGTCACGGTATGTAAGATCCACATATCTTGGTTCATTATCCAGAACGTAGCCATGTGCGGTCTCTTTTTCCACGATGTAATAACGTCCAAGCGGAAGGTTATCCATCTGGGCGATGCCATTTCCATCTGTTGTAATGGAGCCGACCAGTTCATCTGCCGCATAATAATCTGCACTTACCCCGTCAGCTGCACGGATGGCTTCTGCCGCGTAAACATTGAAGGTTACATCAGTCAGGTTTCCGGTCACATAGTTGAACAGGTGCTCGATCATGCCTTTTGCATTGTCAAGAAGGGATACGCTGTCTAAGAATTCCCCTTTCTTGTTTACCAGAAGTCTTGCTACCGGGACTTCATCCTCCATTTTGACTTTCTGTACTTCTGCAGTATCAGAGATCGTAAACTCTACGTCTGTTGCACGTAAGTAACCGTATGGTGCAAGCTCCTCACGCAGAATGTATGTTTTTCCAACCTGAAGTCTCTTGATCACATGAGGGGAATCTTTTACGGATGTCCAGGAATCGATCACGTTGCCATCCTTATCCAGTACACTCATGGAAGCCCCGTCAAGTTCTGTTCCAGTCGTGATGTCTGCTTTTGTCACTTCTACCGTTGTCGGCTGGTTTTTCTTCACGGATTTTAATTTGATCGTTTTTACGTCCTGGCCCTGGTATGTGGCATCAAATTCCAGGATCTCATCGGAAGATACATAACCCGCCGGCGCCTGCAGCTCTTTTACATAGTATCTGCCAAGCGGAAGATCCAGCGTAAACGCTGCCTTACCTTTTTCGTTGCTTGTGATCTCCTGAAGCAGTGTATCTGCTTTTACGATTACCTTGTCGCCGGAAGAAATTGCTTCTTTATTGTATAATCCAAAGGTTGCACCTTTTAAAGCCTTTCCGGTCTCGGCATCCTGTTTTTCCACACTCAGCTCTACTTTCTGACGTTCATTGGAAAATTCCAGTTTTTCTTCGATCTCCGGTGTGTTCTGATCCTTATAGATAAAGGATACTTCCTGACTGTCTGGATTTAAGACAAATCCGGCCGGTGTTTTTGTTTCTTTCACACGGTATTTTCCAAGCGGAAGGTCTTTGATAACAGCTTCCCCATTTTTATCAGTGGTCACTGTTTTTACCAGGGTATCCTTTGCATAAATCACGTGACGGTTTCCCTGCTCGTCCACCTGATGATCCGGTGTGAAAATATCTTCTGCTGCGTAGATTTCAAATTCTGCCCCTTCCAGGGAAGTTTCTTCGTATACAAAATCCTTTTTAAAGGATTTTAAGGTTTCACCGGATTTATGGATCACCAGTTTACCTTTGACCGGATGGTTTTCATAGGTCACGGTAATGATGGCATCCCCGCTGACAGAATCCATCTGATAAGCTGTATTCTTGTCAACTTTGATCTCCACATACTGGGTATTCTGGGTGTAGCCATCCGGCGCGCTCACTTCCTCGATCCTGTAATTTCCGCATTTTAAGGATTCCGGAAGGATCAGGTAACCATTTTCGTCCGTAAAATAGGATTTATGGACAACCGTATTTGGATAGGTCGTTACCTGTTCCACATACTTTTTCGCATCCAGGTCATACACTTTGAATTCTGTATTGGCAAGGAGGACCGGCTGTTTGGTCTCATCATCCTGTTTCACGATCTTAAGCTTTGCTTTGAACTCATCGTCCAAAAGGACTCTCCATACCTGCGGTGTGCTGCTGTTCTCGGTTACGGTTACGATAAAATCATCTACCGGCATAAAATTATGCGGTGTTGTAGTCTCACGGACAATGTAGCGTCCATAAGGAATCGGGATGCTGCACGCATAGCCGCGTTCATCGGTAAACATTTCTGTTTTTCCGTCTTCCGTAAGAACGGTCGGGGTCGCATTTGTAAAGTCATAGCTTCCATCGTCCTTTACAGTCAGGCTGCTGATCAGATAAGCAGAGAATCCGGCACCTTTTAAAAGATCCGCATCGGTCTTATCATTATCCGCTGCTTTGATCAACTGGAATGGCTGTTTGATCACGTCTTCTTTGGAAACGGTATTTCGTTTTACCGTCTCTACCTGGTCTCCTTCGTAGTTACAGTTTACATCATGCTCCTCTTCGTCCAGAAGATAACCTACTGGAGGCGTGATCTCCTTCAAATAATACTTTCCAAGATACAGGTTGCTTACGCTTGCTTTTCCCGCTTTATCGGTCGTCAGGGTAGCTACCTGCTCGTCCTTTTTATAAAGGACTCCGCTCCTGCCATCCGGATGGTTAATGTCTTCCCTTGCATAGAGCCCGTAAATGGCTCCTTCAAATACGGCATCTCCCTGTGCGCTGTTTCCTGTCTCGCTGTCTTCTTTTACCAGGTCGATCGTTGCATTTACACGCTTATTTGTAAAGGTATGGCTAAAGTTTACCTTTTCTTCCTTATCATTGGTAAACTTAAAAGTGAAGGTGTAAGTATCCTCACTGTTTCTAAGGTAAAGTTCCGGTGCCTGGATCTCCCGGATGCTGTAGCTGTAATTGATCGGAAGTTCCGCTTTATAAGAAGCTTTTCCATCGGCTCCGGTCGTTGCTTTTTCGATCAGGGTTCCTTTTGAAACAACGGTCTTACCGTCAACTTTGATATCTTCTGCTGCATACAGCCCGTAAATACCTCCGGAAAGCGGATTTTTGGTCTCTTCGTCCTGTTTTTCCACACGGACTGCTGCCTTCTGGCGTTCATTTAAAAATGTTGCACTGCCAGTCTGCACTTCTACGGTCTGGCCTGCATACACAAGCTCAACAGTCTTGGACTCTCCTTTGCATACATAATTATCCGGAGCCTTCGTCTCGGTTACTGTGTAGGTGCCAAGATAGAGATCTTTTAACGTAACGCTTCCGTCATCTCCGGTAACCAGATTATCCTTGACAAGCGCACCTTTTTTATAGATGAGGGTGCCATCTGCCGCCTTGATATCTGCACCTGCATAAACACTGTAAACGGCTCCTTTCAATTTCCGTTTTTCGTAGGTAAAGGTCACACCATCTTCCGTGACGGTCGCTCCGGTAAGCACTTCTCCTTCTTTATAAATGGTGAGTGCACCCTTTTGCTCTTTATCCGTTAAGTTCTTGGAAGCGGTCTGCCCCACGACCAGCTTTACCCCATAGGCTTTGGTATCCAGCACATATCCGGACGGGCCTGAAATCTCACGAAGGTAAACGGTATCCTGTGTTTTGGTGATCTTTACTTCGGATTCCCCTTTTGCATTTGTTGCCGGCATTTTTTTGATAAGTTTCGTGCAGGCTTCATCTGCATAGATGCCGTAAACGGCACCTGCAAGGAGCGCGTTGCTTCCCTTATCTTTTTTGATGATCTTGACCGTTGCTTCATCCGGCCAGTCTACCTCCAGATTCAGCTCCAGTGTATCGGTATAATATCCAAAGCCGATATCCTGGCTGTTCGCCAGCTTTAAGAGCATGGCATGGAAATTAAGCGGATAGTTGGATGTGATTGCATATTTTCCTTTCAGGCTTCCAATATTCTGGGTGGTTGCTTCCAGATGGAATTTTTCACCGCCCTTTACACTCACATTTCCGGTCCCGGTTTTTCCTGTCGTCTCATTTACAAGGGAGACCCCGTTTTCCAGATGGATCGTGATCACAAAAGCTGCGTTTGCCTTCCATGTGAAGGTCGGGCTCTGGTTTCCATTTGCAGAAGCACTGAGCCCAGGTGTCAGCTCCATGGTCGTTGGATCCGGCATCTTTGCAAGGGCTGCCTTGATCTCTTTTAACATGTTTTTGGCAGTTGTCGAAAGGGAGCCGCCAAATCCGGATTCCCCGTCATATAAATAATCGACCAGATAATGCTGCATTGCACGGGTCTCGGAGGAACAGCCGTATTTTTCCATGATGGATTTGATATTATAGCCGTTGAATGTGCCGCCCCATCCGGGACCGCCATATCCGTAAAACATGGCCTTCCTTAAATAACGGTCATCGCCGCCCTCATCCAGTTCGACCATATTTTTATAAGTCGTTCCACTTGGCGGGGACTGTTTACTGTGCTGCATGCAGTATGCATAGACGGTATAAGTCTTTCCGCCTGCTTTGTAACGGATATACTTATAGGAATCATTTCCGCCCTGTCCCATAACAGAATCAAAAGGATGCAGTTTTCCATCTGAATAATAGTAATAGGTATTAGCTTCAATGTCTGTTGAATCATCCCACAAGTCTCCATCGGAAGCTGCCATGGTACTAATACCGCCCTCAGCCTGGTCATATAGCACATTTAATGCAACATCATCTTCCGGCATCTCAAAGCTGAAGGAATTTGTTCCCTCATCGTAGCTTACTTCTGCATACAGAAGATCTTCGGTATTCTCTGTCTGGTTTGCTTCGACAAGACTTGTTCCCACTGCGATCAGGCTTCCCTGCGGGATATCACCGGAAAAGTTGACCGTCTCCCCCGTCTGGTAACGTCCGTCCTCGTGGTCCAGTTCAATATTGAATTCATTTCCCTGTACGATGTCAACCTGATGGCTTCCATCCTCTGGTTCCTCATCGGAAAATCCTTCTGCTTCCTCTTCTTCTGGCTCCTCCGTTTCTTCCGGCTCTTCCAGAGTTTCCGGGGCATCTTCCGGGCTTATAGTCGGGAGGACGGGGTCTGCCTCCGGTTCGTCATCGCCGCTTTCCTGTTCCTGGCCGCCATTGGATCCATCTGTTTCTGCTTCCCTTGGTGTCACCGTAATGTTTCTGGCAACCAGATAGGCTTCCCCGGATGCGGGCGTAACAAGATATACGCATTTATAGGTCCCCGCATGGTTATAATCAAATACAGTCCCGTCTTCCATTGCTGCTTTTTTCAGTTCCACATGGTCTCCGTCAGAGAGTTTCAGTCCTGTAAAATCATTCTGGATATCAAAGGCTTCCCCTTCGGTAACCATAAGCGCAAGTTCCGGATCAGCAACGGTTTCCTCGATCAGTTCCTCCTCGCTTTTCTCCGTCTGCGTTTCTGTCTGTGTTTCTGTCTGTACCTCGATCTGCGTCTCGCTCTGTGCGGAAACGCCTCCCACCTCAGCGGCGGATACTGCAGAAGCTCCCGTCTGCAAGAGCGTAGTGCAGCACAGAGCAAAAGCCATCGCACCCGCCATCCATCTTTTCTTCCAGTTTTTTTCCAAGTGCACGTTCTCCTTTCATGATCGCTTTTTTCCCTGCAGTTTTCTTTTGGTCCGTCTCTTATCTGCATCGCTTTCTCCTTTCTTCCGGCTTTTTCAGCCAGATAAAAAGGAAACTGAAAAAAATTCCAGTTTCCCTTTTATCTGACCAAACATTTTATGCCGTCTTCCTGTGTCCTTTTTCCTCTTTTCGAAGGATCCAGTCATCCACGCCTTTGTAGTGTTCCATCCAGGTACCGGATGCATCGGTATCCCAGGTGACTCTTTTGCAGGATACATTCAGTTCCTCACAGATCTCATATAGTTTTATACAGCCTTTTCGGATCATGTCCCGCTTTCTGCGCTTTCTGGGGCATTCTCCATGATATAGATAAATTCCATGTTCACATTGCCGGCACGCACTTTTTTCATCGTGCTTACAGGACAATTCCATCATTTTATCCATGTCGTAACATTCGTAAACTCTTTTTAACCCCTGCTCTTTCAGTTTTCGCAAGACAGTTTCCAGTCCTTTATGATTGGAAACTCCAGGGACTCCGATATAAGGATTTCCTGTACACATCCATGCGATCTCTGCCTTTAAGATCCCTTCTGTTACGTAAACCGTGCCATCCTTTATTTTCCCAAACATTCCTGCCGGGCTGCCGCTTGATGTGCCTTTTTCTAAGCCGCTGCTGGTAAACCAGAGGTACTTCCGTTCTTTTAAAGGAACATCCAGCCGGATCTGGAATCCTATGATCCGTTCCTTCCCATCCCGGACCGGGCAAAGATACCCGTTATTCTTCCTATAAAAAGCAGCTTCCCAGTCACCATCCCGGTTGATAAAAAATCCAGGAACCCCATCCAGGCGAAATCCCTTTTTTAAGAGCTTTCTGGCAATGGCCACGGAATTCTCCTCATCCGTACTTAAAAAACCTCGTTCTTCCATCTGTCTGACCTCATTTAACGTCAGCCCACGTAGGAGGAGGTTCCTCCGGTGTGTTTCCTTAAGCTTAAGAAAAGTGAGCATTTCCTTATATACATGGTCCCGGTAATCCCATTCCTCTTCCGTAAGGGAAATGCGTTTCTTTTTAGGAACGATAGAAGCGAACCCATTTCGTGTCGTGGACTGCTGCCTTTTATCCGTTCCAGAAAAAGAAAGTGCCTGCTTTATCTCCCGGTAGGCTTCTTTATACCGGTTTCTCCCGTAAATGCCGGATAGTTCCGCATACAGTGTCAGCATGTTTCCGGATGCTCCGCAATGATAGCAATGGTAAACATTTTTCAGTTCTCCATTTTTGCGGATGCAAAAACTGCATTTTCCTCTTAAATCCCCGCAAAAAGGACATTCCACCGGAAATTCGTCCTGGTAAGAATCACTCAGTCTTCGGATTGACAAAAGATCTGCTACTTCTGCGATCGTAAACGATTCTCTGGCATACATGCCTTCCTCCTTTTCATAAAAGATGGCCCCGTTCCCGGAGCCACCTCAAACTGTTTCTCTGTTTTCAGGCTGCTTTTTGCATTTTCTTTTCATGATCCAAAAGAATCTTCGCAGCTTTCTGTATTTCCTGATTCTGGCCTTTGTAACGCTGTACCAGCCATTTGATCGTCTGGTAACCTCTGGCATCCTGCATCATTTCCCCAAGAGGGGTTCCGGCATAGACACCAAAATTGCAGATAACCTTTTCTGCCCATTTCACTTCATCCTCTGCATCCTCTTCGTGAGCCATATCCTCCAACACTTCCTCAGCAGTCTCTTCTGGTGTTTCTTCCTCTTCTTCTGCATCAAAAGAAATCTCATCATCTTCATCAAATGGAACTTCATCCGTTTCTTCTACTGCACGGAAACCGTCTGCATCCGTCTCGGCAGTAATTTCCTCATCTACGGAGATTTCCTCGGTCTGAACCGGATCTTCCGCTTTGGTTTCTTCATCGGAAAATTCTTCCAGTCCGCTTTCACTTTCTTCCATTCCAAAAGTCATCTGTCCAGGAAGGTTTTCTTCTGTATCCGTCACTGCATATTCCACTTTTACAGTACCTTCTGATATGGCATTTCCATCACGCAGTTTTTTACGGTCCGTTTTCTTTTCCCTGACCGGTTCCGTTTGCTCCTGTTTTGCTGCGGTTTCTTTTCTTTCTGTCTTTTCCTGTTTCTTTTTCGGTTTTTCCGGTTTTACGGAAGCTTCCTGCTTCGGCATTTCTTCTTTTTCCGTCCCACGCATGTCCGGATCGTCTATTCCAGATGCCTGCATGATGTTGAATTTATTTAAGAAGTAATACTTCAGGCCATACGTCCATGCCGCACCTTTTGCTTTATCCGGTGCTTCATTGGTTCCAATGACATGCAAAAAGCTCCGTACCTTGTCTCCCGGACGGTCTGCATTGGTCCAGCACAGCTCCAGGTCAGCCTCATATCTCCAGAGTGCTCCCATTTCCTTTAAAAACACGGAATTGCCCTGTTCGTCCACCTGTGTCGGCCTTTCACTTAAGATGTCAAAATCGACCCCGTATTTATTAAGGGCCGGTGTCAGGCATTCATAAATATCATCCAGTTTTACAAAATCATAAGTAACGTCCTCACTGTACCGTTTGCGGATCAGCTTCGGCACTTTCTTCCGGATCCTGATCATCTTCTGGTTCAGATTCATGTAATTGTATTTACCCATATTATTCGTTTCCTCCTGATTTTTTCATTTTTTATACTAAGCAGAACGCGGAAGGCTTGCCTCCGGCCCTGTTCCAGTCTTTTTTAACATTTCTTCCATTTCCTCCCGGATACATCCGATACAGATCTTCTTTTTTGAGATCTCCGGAAGTTTTTCAAGCAGCCACTTCTGGGCGAAAAGCTCTGCTGCCCGCTGTGGGTTGCTTAAATATTCCAGAAACATCCAGTCAGAAAATTCCCACTTCATATCCGCAAAATGAAACTGCGGCTGATAGCTCAGATCCTCCGGTCGCTTTCCTTTTTTAATAAAACGGTCTGCATTTAGCTGGATATAAACCCTGCTGATTTCCGGGATCATCTGTGCAGCTGCATACCCGCCTTTTAACAAAAGTTCATCCCATTGTTCACGGATAAGTTTCTTTCCAATGCGGCTTATCTGTGTTTCCAGTTTCGGGATCAGATCCTCACGCACAGGAAAACCAAAATCATCCGGTATCCCGATCGGCTTCAGAAAAAGATCTTCTGCTTCATAAAGGGAATACTCCGGCATGTGGATCACGGCACACCAGTTCCGGTCTGTTTTTCTGTTTTCCTTTAAACAGTCAAAGAAAAAGAAACAGTTTCCATATCTTGCCTTTATAAACAGCTGTCCGGAAAATTCTTTTACTTCACAATCCGGCGATTTCAGCCATGCGATCAGTTTTTCTGCCTCCCTGCTCTCTTTTAACCAGTCCGGAAGTTTTCTATCCATCACATACCTCCGTAATTTAGATATATGGCAGGGAATACCTGGAATACACCATTTTTGCCCGTTTTAAAAATGCAGAGCCTTTTTCTGCTTTTGCAAACCATTCCACAAAAAAACGTGTCAGGTTCTGCTGCAGTGTCCGGTGTGTATCAAGGGCATAATCCACAAATTCCCTATATCCGTCCATACTTCCTGCAAGCAGGTAGCAGGTAAACATTTTTGCCATCTGCTCTTCATCTGAAGGATTGATTTCCATTTCCTCTGCACCTTCATACACCAGGCACACCCTTTCTGGCTGTTCCTTTACATGCAGACACAGATCATCGGCCATCAGTTTCGATGCTTCGTTTCGAAGGTCGTAATATCTGACCTCTGAAAGGCCTTTTAGCCAGGCAAACCCAAGATAAGTGTAATTGTCTTTTATTTCCTGCTGCTCTTTTGCCATGGACTCCATAAATTTTTTGTGTCCGGTGGGATGGCAGTTCAAGTATTCATCTACCAGCAGCCTTGCCACATCTTTTCCATTCGTAACCTTCATGTTTTCCTCCCATCAAAAAAAGACAGTCCATGCTGTCTCCATTCTTTTAAATCCTGTTAGTATTTTACAGTGCCAGGAATATCATATTCATGCCAGCGTTTTGACACACAGCCGGCAATTTTTTCTTCCAGAGCTAAAAGTCCTCTCTCATTCGTCTTTTCCTGCCTTGCAATGGTAATGGATTCACAGATCCCGCAGTAGATCTCGTATGCGCTGCATGGCTCATTCCCAGTAGTAGCCTTAAACTGCTCCACGGTTTCTGCAAGCAGTTTTTTTCCAAATCCCGCCTGCTTCATGATCCCTGCCATGGCATTTGCCGGATGCTCGATCCAGATATCACACAGCCGCATGACCCCTTTTAAGACTTCCCGGTAGTAATCAAAGATCGACTCTATGTTTTCCGTGAAATCTTCCATTCCTTTACAGTTTTTGTGCGTAACCTTCAGGGCATTGCCAAGGATCACATTTCTTGTCGGCTCCTGCAGGGAATAAAAAATATTCGCTCCGGACACACCAACGTCTGACGTAGTGATCCGTACAACTGCTTTTATGTCCTTATCGGTCTTTCTTCCATAATTCTGCATCAGTTCCTTATAAACATCTGTAAGTTTCGTATCTTCCAGCTGCCAGGACGCCGTAACAGAATAATGATCTGCATAGCCGTTTAAAAACGTTGCCTTCTCATAATCTCCATGGATATATGCCGAGGTAACCATGTACATATCCGGCATGGATATGATGGCATAATCTTTTTCATCACCAGACAGGACTGCCCTTATTTTTCCTTCACAGAAACGGATCAGTGCTCTTCCTCTTGCAACCTTCAGGCATTTATTCAAGATCTCTGCCAGTGTTTTCTTATCGACATCTGCCAGGGCTTTGCCATCAATCCTGGCCCGTCCTTTCAACGATTTGATTGCTGAATTTCCTATATAACAGATCCTCTCGGGCAGGATAAGAACCAGCCTGGAATGAGATAAGGTATCTTTTTCCAGTGCTTCCAGGGAAATGCCCGGAACCTCTGTACAGGTTTCCTCTCCTGCAGCTGCCACCTTTAATTTCTTACTGGTGATCCGGATCCATTCTGCCCGGCTGTCTATCTCTTCCAGATACTCGCACAGTTCCTTTTCTGTCCGGAACTCCTTATAAAAGTCATCTTTATAATACATAATGTCCGCCTTTCCACGCTAGCTGAAAATCCGGACTTCAACAGCCTGTATCTTTCCATCTTCGATGCAAAATACATAGCCGTCTTCTGCCATCTCCAT
>OLQV01001962.1_pt1 | contig 14401 bp, 13 predicted proteins | sample 1672371 | NCBI WGS metagenome assembly OLQV01 (sample SAMEA3136676, study PRJEB25190) | human gut metagenome
ACGTTTCATTTTAATCGTAGAAAATAACGGAGCGATTGCTAATATGCAGGACGATGCAATGGTAGAAGTAGTATGTGAACTTGGAATCAATGGACCACGCCCAATGAGAGTTGGAAATATTCCTCAATTCTACTTAGGACTTCTTGTACAGCAGGTGTCTTGTGAAAAAGTTCTTGTAGATGCATTCTTTGAGAATTCTTACCAGAAAGCATTACAGGCATTTACATTAAACCGCCTGATTAATGATGCAAAGGTAGCAAGAACAATTTTAGATGAATTGATTGAAGCAAACAAAGGTATGTGGCCAGAATTAAAATAAGCATACTATATTTATAAGAAAAGAGATGTAAATGTATTATAAATTAGGAAATGGAGTTTGATTATGAAAAATAAAATTATGAATTTCTTCTCTGATCTGGGAAGAAGTCTTATGATGCCAATCGCAGCTTTAGCTGCGTGCGGTATCGTCCTTGGACTTACGTCCGCATTTATGAAACCGCAGGTGCAGGGAGCAATTCCATTTTTAGCAGCAACTGTACCATTGTTTATTATTTCAACATTAAATAAAGTATCAGGGATCGTATTTACATTGATGCCAGTTTTGTTCTCAATTTCGATTGCAATGGGACTTGCAAAAGAAGATAAAGGTGTAGCGGCATTTGCAGGATTTTTAGGATACTATGCATTCTTAGTAGCCAGCAGCTGTATCATCGGAACAGGTATTATGGATTTTAGTGCCATGAAGATTTCTCCTACATTAGGAGTAGAAACAGTAGATATGGGTGCAACAGCAGGTATCCTTGCAGGTCTTGTAACAGCATGGCTGCATAATAAATATCATAAAGTACAGTTTCCAGCAGCAATCGCATTTTATGGTGGAAAACGATTCGTAGCACTGATCGTAATTGTAACAATGTCATTGATCGGTCTTGTAATGCCACTAATCTGGGAACCAATCTCAGTAGGTATCAATGGATTAGGTTCATTGATTCATTCAGCAGGAGCATTTGGAGTATTTATTTTCGGTACATTAGAACGATTGTTGATTCCAACAGGACTCCATCATGTATTAAATTCATTATTTAGAACAACACCATTAGGTGGAACATATAAAGGCGTAGAAGGATGCTTAAATATTTTCTTACAGTACGTAGATAAAGTTCCTCTAACAGATCTTCAGCAGTATACACAGTTCCTTGGACAAGGAAAGATGCCATTTATGATGTTTGGACTTCCAGGAGCAGCACTTGCAATCTATCAGACATCTCCTGAAGAAAAGAAGAAAAAAGTAAAAGCATTAATGATTGCTGGTGTTGCAGCAAGTTTTGTATCTGGTATCACAGAACCAATGGAATTTTCCTTTATGTTCATTGCACCAATGTTATTCTTATTTCATTCTATTATGGGTGGTATCTCTTTCATGCTGATGTCAGTTTTAGGAGTTATTGTAGGAAATACTGGGGGAGGAATTATTGACTTCTTTATCTGGGGTGTATTCCAACCAGGTTCACATTGGTATTGGATTCCAATCGTTGGAGTTTTTTACGCAGTAATCTACTATGTGGTATTTAAATGGTATCTATCACGTAAGAACATTTCTATTGATGTAGCAGCCGATGAGGAAGAAGACGATGCTACAGGATTAAGCGTAGATGAAAAAATGAAAAATCTTGCAACTACTATTATTGATGGTCTGGGTGGATTTGATAACATTGAAGTTGTAAACAACTGCATTTCAAGATTACGTGTTGATGTAAAAGATATGTCTATTGTAAATGAAGAAGAATTAAAGAAAACAGGCTGTCTTGGAATCGTAAAACCAAGTGAATCACATATACAAGTTATTTATGGACCAAAAGTAGAAAAAATAGCTGATGCAGTAAGAGCAGTATTAAAGTATTAATATGAACAAAAAATGCAGGAAGACTATTTAAAAAGGGTCTTCCTGCTTTTTGATATGGTGTCGGAGATATTCTACAATAAGTTGAACGACAAGAAATGAAGTCATTTTGGTACGCAGGTGAACATGTTCAAGAGGAACTTCCTGTGTCCAGATATAAGTATCTGAATCGGTCAGTAATGAAGGATTGATCTCAGAACTGGAAATCCAGATGATATTAGCATGACGTTGATGACAAGAATCAATAATTGACTGATAAATCGATGCTTCTCCGTAATTCGTGAAGATGATCAATGTAGCATTTTCAGGAAGCGATTTGGAAAGAGCGCGTAAAAAATCAATCCAGTCAATATAGATACAAGGAATATCCATGGAATTAAGCATGGAATATAAATACTTTGCAGGAAGCGAAGACATATTACGTCCATAAATATAAATAGATTTGTTCCGCATGATCTCCGAGCAGATGTCTTTAATTTTTACTGCGTCAATATTATCTATAAAATCTTCTAAAACAGCAGTACGTCGTTGCAGGATCTTCCAGGAATTTGAAAAATCAGAAGAAGAATGGAGTTCATTGCGAAGGGTAAATTTTAATTCATTAAATCCTTTAAATCCAAGCTTCTGACAAAAACGAACAATTGTTGCATTGGAAAGGTATAAATCCTTACAGATATCACTTAAAGATAAATAAGGAAGATGATTTTTATGTTGAATAAAATAATCAAGGATCATTTTATCGTTTTCAGTAAAATTGGAAGAATCAATCTGATTCAGAAAAGTTTTCATGTTCAAGGCCTTTCTTATAGAAACTGAAGTATTCAATAAATGAGCTCAATACAAAGAAAGAGCAAAGTCGGGAAGTTAAATCCGCACCATCATTTTCGCGCTTTTTAGAGAAGAAACGAAGGTTATAGGTAGATACTTCAGCAAGATCATTATTTTCAATGGAAGAGATCGATATTACGATCATACCGTGAAGGCGAGCTTCCTTTGCAAGGTTTAAAGTTGATTCAAAGCGTCCGGAATTACTGATAAAAATAAAAATACTTTTCTTATCAGCTGTTTGGATAAAATGTCTTAAAGCTTTAGAAGCAGTAGTTTTATACACTTTTTGACAGTCTGAAATAAATAACATACTTTCAAGATAGCTGACAGAAATATCGGTAAGACCAGCAGGACTGTATAAATAAACTGGCGGGTTACTGCAAAGCAGTCTTGCGATCTGAAACATATCATCAGAATTTAGAAGACTTGAAGTACTTTCAAGATCAGCTTTGATCGAATTCTTGATCGAAGCAACAGATATATCGGATGATACAGGATTTTGTTCTTTTTGAATATTTAAATTCTTTAAAAAATATTTAAATTCCGGGAAACCACTGAATCCAAGCTTACGGCAGAAACGAATGACGGTTGATGTGGAGTAATTAATTTCCTGTGCAAATGTCTGAATGCTCATTGAAACAATTGCATCCGAGTGTTCGTGAACATACTGCATGATCTCAAGTTCTTTTGGAGAGAGTGAATGCAGAGGAATATTCAAATTCATTAAGAAAAGCTCCTTTCAGCCACGAATATATCGACAGCATAAATAGTCCATATAAAGGACGTTAATGTTAACTTAATTATATAATTATAAATTAAATTTTTGGAGGTGTAAATATGTTTTTTTTCAAGAAAAATAAAAACTTAAAAGCATTTTTAACAGGAGAACTTGTAAGTATTGATAAGGTAAACGATGACGTATTTTCCCAGAAAATGATGGGAGACGGAATTGCGATCAAACCAAATGATGATAAAATTTATTCTCCTTGCAATGGTACAGTTGAAGTTGTATTTGAAGGATCAGAGCATGCAATTGGAATTATGATGGATAATGGATTACAGGTAATGATTCACTGCGGACTTAATACCGTAAATCTGACAGGAATTTGTAGCTCAAAAGTTAAAAAAGGCGACAAAGTCAAAGCAGGACAATTGATCATGACGTTTGATAGAGAAAAATTAAAAGAAGAAAATTGTGACGATATTACAATGTTAGTTGTGCTTGATCAGGGAGAAGCAAAGAGTATTACATTTGTAGGTGATCAGAATGTGGTAGCAAATGAGACAGAGATCGCACAGATTGCTTAAAAGATTATATATAGAAACACTCACTAAGTTATATTATTTCAAAGATAACTTAGCGGGTGTTTTTTGATTTCAAATTTCAACTTCACAATACATCTCAATATATTCCTCAAATCGAGGCAGCGCTAAAGTCAGTTCTCCACGAACAGAACCATTCACAACACCACGTTCCATCAATCGCTTTCGATAGGTATTCAATAACTGTGGAGATATCGATAATTTCTCACGAATTTCCCCAGTTTTATAAACTCCCGTAGAAATTACATAAACAATCTTCCGGTCAAGTTCAGAAAGTTCACTCCATATCTTCTCATAAGCATAAATGATCAATTCCTCGTCAAACTTAGGAAGCAGTTTTTCAAGATCATCATTTGTCTCCCACTTCAAATAACCAAGAATCTGAAAAGCAAAAGGATACCCCTTTGTAAGTTTCGCCATCTCAACAGCCTCACTTGGAGAAATGTCAAATACAGAACGATAACTTGTAGTAATTGCAGGAATGCTAAGTGGTTCCAGAAAAATTTTTGGAGCACGATATAAAAATGTCAGACTCTTCTCGTTTTGAAGATTGCTGATATTATCAAACAAACCAGCCATTACAAGATACACAGGGTAATTCTGTGTAATATAAATCTGAAAATTACTAGCAAATACTTTGACATAAGAATTATTTATAATCTCATCAATGATAAAAAGAACTTTCTTTCCTTTATTTTTTAACTTCTCAAGAATATTACGAAGCATAGCTTCTTTTTCCAAAGAATCATTTGTTTTGTTTACCGACAACTCAGCAATTCCGAGATTTAGATTTAATCCAAGATCCAGATCATGAAATTGTGAAACGCGGGTAAGTTCGGAAACTGCACCAGCGATCAAATCTGTATCAGCACTCAATCTTAAAACAATCCATTGATCATTTGAAGAATAATGATCAGCAATTTCAGCAAGAGAAACCGTCTTTCCAGACCCTCTGACACCAGCAACCATATAAACTTTATTTGAAGGATTTTCCATATCAAATGTATGAATGATCTTTCCAATTTGGTTAGTGCGCGAAATGAATTCCGTAGGTTTTTGACCAAATGTTAAAGTAAAAGGATTTTCCATAAATTTGTCACCTCCATGTTTATTTATGTTTATTATAATAATATATGTTTATTCATATTTATTTATGTTTATTATAATAAATGACAGAAAATAAAACAAGCATATCCTCTTTTTCTAAAGAAATCCATGTACCATCCATCCATTTTGTTTTATAATAAAATACATAATATCAAACAAATAATTTGTAACAAATAATGATTATAATACAATAAAAATGTAACAATTAATGTTTAATAAAATTTTCATAAACAATAGATTCTCAAAAAAATAACAACAAGTCTTTGCCCCGTAAGTAAATTTATTAAAGTAGACAATACCAACAAAATAAAAAGAACCCTACGGGTTCGCGAGTGAAAATATGAAACATAATTGAAAAAACAAAAAAGAAAAGGAGAGAAAATTATGAAAAAATTTATATTTTTCACTTACGCAAAGAAATTTTTAGAAGGAATCATAAATGGAAATGAAATTTTAGAAAATCCAGCAGTTGATTTTACAGTACGTGCAAAAGCAGGAGAATTCGATAAGATATCAGATATAGAATATAATGAGCTTTTAGCCTATTGTGAAGACGCCAATTCCATCTGGAAGAAACAGACAAAAGGAACGGCAGCTCAGTTATTAGCGAATGTGATGCATGTTGCAAAAGCTGATAAAGAGACATTTATATATATGGCGGATCCACTAGATGAGGCACAGTATGAGAAAGCCAAAGAAGAAAAGAAAGAACCGATTCCAAGTGAAATCTTTACAAACTATGTTGCCAGATTTATCGAAGGAATTGCAGACGGCAATAAATTATTGAGAAATCCAAAGAATAAAATGATAGATCAAGAAAAGATCGGAGAATTAAATGATATTGATGGAGAAGAATACGGAAGATTAGTGGCACACTGTGAAATGGCTTCAAGATTTTGGAGAGGAAAAGGTGCAGAAAATTCTGCAAGACTTCTGAAAAATGCGATGAAATTCTGTAAGATAACGAACACAGTATTGTTTGATACAGTACAGGCACTTGATGATTCTTATTATTTCAAAATAGGAGAACTTGAAACTGCACCAGAAGAAGAATGGGATTGTGAATTAGATGAAAATGATATGCTCATCGAAAAAGAGAGATTTAGTAATGTAGTGAAAAATTTCTATGGAAAAGACATTGAGACGTATACAGATTATATGATGATATTGCAAAATAAATATGATGGGATCTGGCTTCGTCGTGAGGCTCGTGATAGTACCAGAGAAAACGACTATATTGAATTTAACTATTTTGAAAGAATCCTAAATGAAAAAAGAGATCTTAAAACATGGAGACCAAAAGAAATCTATGATTATGTGCACAATCAGATCTATGGTCAGGAAGAAGCTGTAAAAGCGGCATCTATGTTGGTATATAATCATATCAGAGGACATAAAAGAAATGTACTTTTCCTTGGCCCAACAGGATGTGGGAAAACAGAAATCTGGAGAGTTTTAGGAAAGCTCTATAAGAATATTCGAATCATCGATAGTACAAGAATCACACAGGAAGGATGGAAAGGAGAATATAAGTTTCAGAATGTGTTTGACGGAATAGAGGAAGATACCGCAGAGAATATGATCCTGGTATTCGATGAATTCGACAAAATGTGTGAACCTATATATGGATCAAATGGATCAAATTATAGTACAGCGATTCAGAATGAGCTGTTAAAGTTCATGGAAGGAACAGATATTGAATGTAAAGATGATAAGGAGAAAGCCAAGATAAAAATGATCAACACATCTAAGATCAGCTTTGTATTCTGTGGAAGTTTTGAGAGCATGATGGTAAAGAAAAATGAAGGCAGCAGATCACTGGGATTTGGAGTCGACATCGAAAAGAAAAGTGCTTTTGCCCAATATCAGGAAAAGATCACACCAGAAGATCTGGCAGCAAATGGAAACGTACGCAGAGAAGTCTGTGGAAGAATCAATCAGATTGTTCAGCTTAAGGAATTAAGTACAGAAGATTATGAACATATGATGAATGTCAAAACAATGTCACCATTAGCAGCACTAGAAAGAGAATACTCTGTGAAACTGTCATTAGATCAGGAGACAAAAAGCAGGATCGCAAAGATGGCTGCAGAAAATAAAATGGGAGTACGCTACATCTACAGCACACTCCAACAACTATTAGATGAAGAAGTGTTTAAGGAGGATGGAAAAGAAGAATACAGTTTGTCCATGGGAGAGTAATCTCCCTTTATGTACACTGAAAAGACAGACACAAAGATACGAAAGGAAAAAGAGATGAAAAGTATACAGGAATTTAAAAAAGAGCATAGCATACAAAAAGAGATAGCAAGTTTTACGAAGACAGATATTTCAAAAGTTCTGATTCCACATATCAAAACAGGAATAAAAGAACTCGATGAACTGCTCGGAGGTGGACTGACTGCTGGGGTGATCATGCTTGGAGGCCATTCAAGCATGGGAAAATCTACCCTGGCACTTCAGATTGCAGAAAATATCTCAGCACAAAAGATTCCTGTATTCTTTTATTCTCTGGAAATGTCCAAGATTTCGATCACAGCAAAATCACTGGCAAGACAGATCTATCAACAAACGGATGGGCAGATGAGCATCACATCAAGCGAACTACTGTATAAAGGAAGTGTCTTAGGATTTTCACAGGAAGTATGGGATGAGATCAATACAGCCAGAGAAACGATAACCAAACGATGCGAAGATCTTCTGATCATGGAAGACCGAAAAGCCAATGTGGTCAGTGGGTTGAAGATTTATAAAGATGTTACGGAGTATGCACAAAAAGGAAATGCGGTGGTATTTGTAGATTATCTGCAAGTACTTACAACACAATTAGATAAATCAGAGGTAAGACATGGAGGATTAGACCAAAGGGGTATGATCGATATCAATATCCGGTATTTACGCCAGTTGTCTTACGAAATGCAGATACCAGTAGTTATCATCAATTCATTGAACCGAGGAAGTTATGGGAAATCAGTTTCCGCGTCTGCATTTAAAGAATCTGGAACGATCGAGTATTCAGCAGATGTGGTACTCGCATTACAATTTAGTGTTTTTAGTGATAATACAAATCTAAAAAATGGTGAGAATATTGCAGATCAGGAAAAATCAAAAACGCCAAGGACCGTAGACTTAGTTGCATTAAAACAACGATACGGAAGATGTGGGGAAGATGCTAAAGTAAGATTTTACTATTATGCAGAAAATGATTATTTCAGACCGATTTTAAATCATACACCGCTACCTGTGTCAAATAAGAAGAAAAATATAAAAAAACCATCGGTTAACCTTGATCCAGATTACGATACAAGCTGGCTGAACGAACTAAAAGATTGATATATAAGAAAGGAACAAGATGAAAATCCCGACAATTTTCTATATGAACAATTGTAAAATAATACAGGAACTATATAAAAAAGATATTCCGGCAATGGAACGATATGCTATTAGTGTTGGCAATGGAAAAATAATTTATATCGCTTTAAAAAATCCATTTTCATTTTCTTATTATGAGAAAATCGTATGCGATGCACTATATTCAATCTGGCAGTATCAACGTTATGAGATGCTTACAAAAGAAAGAAAACAAGAAAGTGTAATCATAACTCCAACACAAGTACTGGCGTGTATGTCAGGAAAAAAGAATATCCGTATGCGACAAGGAAATTCTGAAAAAGAAGAGAAACTGATAGAGATTATGGAGAATTTAAGTCATGCAGATCTTGCGATCATGTGGGAAGAAGAAATGAAAGATCGACATATTGAAGGAGTATCACCAGTGATCGCAGGAAAGATGCTGCCGATTCAAAGAATTGATGGGACGAAGAAATTTAAACTTGATCTAAAGCGAACACTTCCATTATATGAATATGCTTCAACGATCCATCAAATGATTCGGATTCCAGAACGTATGTTGTATTGCGGACCTAAAATATTAGAAGATGGGATGAGAATATCTCCATTAAGACTTTCAAATACAGATGAAGTGATTCAATTAAAACACATTTTATTACAGAGGATCGAAATGCTCAGAAATGAAAAAAATGGTTTCTATAACAGAAGTATTCGCTACTATTATCCATCACACAAAACATCAGGGAAAATGGATGGAATATTTTCACTGATGAATATTAAAGAAGAAAATTATAATTCCGCATCCGCCTGGTCAAATAAAAAACAGGCGTTGCATAAGCAGATAAGAAAGATTCTAGATTATTACTGTGCGATCGGTTATTTGGAATCATATAAAGATGTAGGAGAAATAGAAGGACATATACGACGCAAAGGGATTATTGGTATAGATATTGTAGGTGAGATCAAAAATCCTGATGAAATATAAAAGGAGGAAAGTAAAATGACGATAGAAGAAATCTGCAAAATATTAGGGAAAGAAATTCCTAAAGATCAAAAAGAGGAATTGGAAATAATAAAAGAGATATTTCATAAAGAAGGAAAAGAGACAGAAAAAGGAGAATATGATTTTGGTGAAGTAAAAGGGAAAATAACGAAAGAATATAAGAACTCAGACAAGAAAATCATACAAATAAGTATAAAGTTGTTGGACGAAAAATTTGAACCTTATCAGAAAAAAGGAAAGTTTGTGAAAGTTGACAGAGGGAATAAAAAAGTAACCTATAAAAACAGTAAGGAGAACGAGTCATTTTGTAAAAAGGGAGAGTTTATAAGTGCAAAACTATGTTACAATCCCAGAACAAAGCAGATTTATGTATGGAATCTTTATAAAATCAGTCCATTTAAAGCCATAAGAAATAAGATGGAAAAACAAGGATATCATGTAAATACAAAAGTCCTGGCTCAATTTCTCTGTGCAATGAACACAGGCCAGATCATCATTCTTCATGGCGCACCAGGAATGGGAAAGACAAGCTTTGTAAGGAATATTGCAACAGCGCTAGGCGAAGAATGCAGAATGATCCCAGTAAGACCAAACTGGATTGATAATCAGGATCTTACAGGATATTTTAATCCAGTAGAACATAGATATTATTCCACACCATTTCTAGATGCATTATGCGAAGCTAAAGAAAATCCAGACAAAACATATTTTATATGCTTAGACGAGATGAATCTGGCACATGTAGAATATTATTTTTCAGACGTATTGAGTGCGATGGAAGAAGAACAGAAAACAATACCATTATATTCAGAGAGAGATTATGAAGATGCAATGAGAAGAATAGAGCATATGCAGAAGATTTATGAAAAAGATTCAATCAAATGGCTGGATGCACAGATCGATAAAGAAAATCTTGAACGCTGTCAGCCAAACTTCAAGCTCCCAGATAATGTTATATTTGTCGGAACACTGAACATGGACGAAACAACAAATGATCTAAGTCCGAAAGTGATCGATCGAAGCTGTATTATCAAAGTAACCAAGGCAGACGCTCAGGAATTACGCAAAAAAGAAGAAGGAGAATTAACACAAGAGGAAGCAAGATTATTTGAAAAGCAACTTCTAGAGCTTCTTGGTAAAATGACTTCAAATCGAGTGGAAAGACAAAGACAGGCAATGATAATTCAAAGAAAGATACTTAACGAACACTTATCTGATGCAGACTTTCAAGATATGTTTATGGTAATGAAAGTACTGCCATCATTAAATATTGAAGAAGTAGATCAGATTGTAGAAGAACATAAAGAATTAGTCAAAAATTTTGAAATAGAAGAAGTAAAAAATAAATGGAAAAAATTGTACCCGCTTACAATGCAATATTTAAAAGAAATGTGGGATGAAGAGGAACAGGTACTTAACTACTGGAGAATGAACGAATGATGTAGGAGAAATGATAGATGCAGGCAGTTTTTTTAAAAAGAGAAAAGTGTGAAAAAAACAGAAAAATAAAATACAAGAGAGTTTTTCCAGTACAGAGAAATGAAGAAGAAATATTTTATAGTGGAATGGAAGATATCTCAAGTGAAGAAAATGACATTTATATTGCCCAGTATCTTAGAACGAAAGAAGCACAATTGCTAAGCATTGGATTTTTGGTGCGATCAGATAAAAAAGTATCTTTTAGGGCACAGGAAGAAACTTTTTATATACAATACAAAACAGAAGATCCTCAGTACAGATATTATATTATGAATAATTTTAATCTTACAGTTCCAGGAGATAAGGAGATATTTTATGAGACAGAAGGAAAGGAGCATATAATCCGTATTCATGTTGTCCCAACGATCAAAGATAACTATGAAAAGATATTAAAAGATCTTACGAACATCAGCATTCGCCTATATTATGCTTCAGATCAAAGTAAAAAAAATAAGAGGATCAAAAGAGAGTATCTAACAGATTATGAGATAGAGATACAACATCTCAGTCATCATATAGGTGAACTTGCCAAAATCTTAAGATCATTAAGTCAGGATCCTATGGCGGATATGATAAGTAAACCAGCGAAGAGACCATTTCGTCAGGTAAAACACTTGGATGCCAATGCGATCTTAGATCATTATGTTCTGCATAAGCCGAAAGTTCGCACAAAAGTACATGAAAAAACATTAAATATTTATGAAAATCAAAAAATATATAGTTTCATAGAATTGTTAGAACAAAGACTAAAAGAACTAGATCAGGAGATCAGAGAAAAAGAGCAATGGTTGGAAGAAGAATCGGGGATAGTTGGACAGAAATCTTCTTTGGAAGAATTAAGAAATATAACGGCAAGACTGAGAAAAGGACTGCAAAAGACCAGAAGCCTAGAGATGTTTCAAAAAGAAAAATTCAAAAAACAACGTGTATATCCATTAAAATCATCAAATTTATTTGTAAATCATAAAAAATACAAACAAGCATTTCGTCTGATGCAGGATTATCGTGAAATAGGAGAGTTATTGGAAAGCAATAAACAATATGTCAATTACGGCAGTACATCAAGAATTTACGAAATATGGTGTTATTTTAAGATCATGGAAATTTTTATGTTAGAATATGGTTATGAGATTGATCGTATATCATGGCCGGAAGGCAAAAAATTTGAAGGGTATTATAGAGACGAGAAATATAGGCAAAAAAAAGGATACTTCCTTTTTAAATCTTGTAATAAAAACACATATAAGGAAATTGCAGCTTTGATAACAAAGTACATAAAAGAAAACCAGAAGACATCCTTAGATGATTTGGATGAACTTGTCATTCATATGACGAATGAAAATAACGATATCTATCTTGGATATAACTGTGCATTCAAAGGGAAAAGTGCAAAAAAAGTGGAAGATGATTACACAACACATGAGCTAAGACCAGATATTTTTCTGCTGATCAATAAAGAAAACTTTTTCGCATGTGATGCAAAATACAAAAATTATAGATCAGACTTTCAAGGAATTCAGGAATGGTATGTAGATTTATTTGAATGTGCCGCCCATAAATACATTTACCGATTAGACTTAGGAAATGATCAAGAGGCAAATGATGAGAGAGACTTCAAATCAGTCAAAGCAAGATTTAAAACAGATAAAGAAATAAAGCCAGTCCTTAAAAATGGTGGAACCTGTATCCTGACTCCGGCAATCGCAGATAAAGGAGAGGCTAGAAAGATAGAAGAATTTCGATTCAGACTTAGAGATGTAGAGAGGATGTTTGCTGAATATCTGAAATTGTTAGATGAAGGTAAAGTAAATCGAAACCTAAGTACAGGTAATCCAGAATTTGATTCCAAAGAATATTCTGAAAATCTAAAGAACGATATTATGATCAATGGGGAAGAAAAATATGAATATCATATCGCATCTGTAAGATTTCTTCCAGGAGAATGCAAAGAATTCAAACATTTATTTAAAAGTGCGATAAAATATAATGAAGCGGAATTTAATTAATTCACAGATACTGATATAATGAAAATAACATTATTATCATGAAACGATCAGGAGGAAAGACACAAGAATGAACATCAAAAGAGTAGCAGTTCTAGGAGCAGGTGCCGTAGGTTCCTACGTCATCTGGGGACTTTCAAATAATAAAGATATCACACTGGGAGTTATAGCCAGCGGAGAGAGAAACGAACGCCTCAAAAAACGAGGCATAATGATCAATGGAACCCAATACACTCCAGAAGTTTGGACACCAGAAGAAGCAAAGAATGTGGATCTTCTGATCGTATCGCTAAAGTACGGAAGTCTAAGAGGCGCATTAGATGATATCCAGACGATCGTAGGAGAAAACACAACTGTTATGAGCCTGATGAATGGAGTTGACAGCGAAGAGATCATCTCAGAGAAAATCGACAGATCACACATTTTATATTCCTTTATCAAAGTAGCATCTCAAGGAAAAGAAGACGGATACCATTTTGATCCGGAAACAACAGTAGGAATCTACTTTGGAGAATTAGAAGAACCATACGAAAGCGAACGTGTCAAAGCGGTCAATGATATTTTTGAAAACACAGGACTCCATTGGATTATTACAGATGACATACAGGCAGAAATCTGGGGCAAATTTAGACTTAATGTCTGCAATAATCTGCCACAGGCAATCTTGGGAGCCGGCGTTGGATGCTATGAAGACAGTGAACATATGTCAGCGATCCGCGAAGGCTTAAGACGAGAAGTAGAAGCAGTTGCCAAAGCAAAAGGAATTGATCTAAGCAAGATCAACGCAAAATCCGGCAGAGGAAGTGCGGTTAAAGCTTCCGCAAGATATTCTACATTACAAGATATTGACGCTGGTCGCCACACAGAGATTGATATGTTCTCTGGGGCAATGATGAGAATGGGAAAAGAACTTGGAATTGCAACCCCATATAACGAATACACGTATCATATGATCAAAGCACTGGAAGAAAAGAATGACGGAGTATTCCAATATCAAGGGGGAAATGACAGAGTGTCATGGTCAAAATAAATATACAAGGAGGAAAAAGAAAAAATCAAAAAATACATATGAAGGATTTCTGTATGTAAAAGACAGATTACAAAAGAAAACAAAACAATGACAGTTCCTTTTGTGAAAAAATTAGTATTATGATAAATAGACGATGGTCAAAGACGCTGATATAATAAATATAAAGAAAGCACGAAAAAACGTACAAAAACAGGAATAAAATGAATAATATATCAGGAGGAAATGATCATTTAGAGATTCTTGCACAGATCACAGAAGCAGTGACAGAAGATGAGATTTTGGAAAAATTAAAGACGACAACAGATGTTGATTATATTCTAAAGACATTTGCGAATATGGAATAGAAATTTTAATTTGTAGTTGGCCAACTGTAGAAT
>OLQV01001966.1_pt1 | contig 14370 bp, 23 predicted proteins | sample 1672371 | NCBI WGS metagenome assembly OLQV01 (sample SAMEA3136676, study PRJEB25190) | human gut metagenome
GACCGTTTCATCTATGGCTTTCAGTTTTTTCCAAACTTCATAGGCTTCTCTTGGGTTATGTCCCTCAACCAACACTGCCAGCTGGTCCTTCTCGAACCCAGGCACAACCTTGCAGCCGCAGTTCCTGTGGAAGTGTCTCCATTCGCCTGCCGTCTTGCGCGTGTGGTAGACCGCGCCGCGACTCGCGAGCATAAGGCAGAACGTGCATGTCTCGAAGCCAGTCGGAACACGGGCAAACCTCGCGCCCTTGTCCTTGTCACGCCCGACGTTGGCGATGATGGTCTCATTGAGGCTTCGGAAGGCATCGTTCCTGGCGTACTCGCCGCATGCCTTCGCGAACGCGGAATCGCCGCCCTTCGCGAGCTTCTTCGCCTGGTACCTTGCCACAGCATCAGACTTCTCAGGCGAGTAGACCGCCATGGTGATGGCCTGGTCAAGGCTTATCCCCTCGGATTTTGCGCGGTGGTCGTACCATTCGGCGGCGAATTCCGAAGCAACATCGTCATACCCCTGCACATAGCCTTCCATGATCAGCTTCGCCGCTTCGCGCTTCTCAGCGACCGAAGCAGTTGGATTCTGGCTGCACCAGTTCAGCACCGAAGACTCGACGTCCGATGCGGCCTTGTTCCCGATCTTGTCAACGGCGAGGTTGTAGGCATCGAACTCACTCCGCGAGATCATCGGACTGCTCCTGGATCGGCTCGCTCGGCTCCTCGCCGCCCGATGCTGCAACCACGCCGCTTATCAAGGCAGAGGCAGCCGCCTTGGTGACGTTGCGGCGGATCTCCGATTCGACGTTGCGCACCTCGTCATCGTCCAGGCCGTTCAATCGCCAGAAGGTCGGGGTGCCGGCAAAGCCATCGACAACGGAAGCAAGCTTGATGGAGCTGTCGGTCTGCTGCGCCAGGGTCGGCATCGCGGGGTTGAGGAAGTGCACCGACACATCGCACGAATCCTGTGCTTCCTCGTACGTGGTGCCGCGCTCCGTTGCTATCGCGGCGGTGGCCACCCGCGTGAGCGCTGCCTTGGCTTCCTTGATGAAGCTCTTACATTTGAGGATCAAGGGCTCGTTCTCGGCGTAAATCGCCTCGGCGCTAGACGGGTTGTCCGACATGATTCCGAACTGCCCTACGTGGATTCCCGTTGCAGCGCTCATGCGCTTGCAGAGGTTGGCGAAGTGCTCTGTCATGGGCTGCATGCTCGGTTGAGTGAGCTGCCCGAATTGGGGAATCTGCCCCTCGCTGTTCATCGACACCTCGAAGATCGAGCCAATGAACGCGCTCCACTTCGTCTTGTCCTCGAACGCATCGCCGTCTGTTCCGAGCAGGTACTTCTGCGTTGATGCGGCGAAGGCCGCCGCAATCTCTTCGTTCACGTTGGCTCGCATCGCGCAATCTATCAGCCAGCGAACCTCCGAGTTGATGCGGGAGACACCGAACGGGCGGTCATCGTCTGGGTTGTGCGGCATGATGAACATGGGCACAACGCCAAGGCCGTGCTCGATGTACTCCGCATACCAATCCCCATCTCCGTTGTCTCGCAAGCGGATAAGGCAATCGGGCAAGAGAACATCGACCCAATTTGGGCGGTTGGTGATGCGCCCGTTCTCACGTTCGAAAGAGACTACCCACATGCCAGACGATAGGCACTCGTTCACATCGTCCCATATGCCAGTGGACAGTGTGGGCGGGTACGATGTGATGCGGGCGTGCCCGTCATCGTCTGCGGTCACCACCCACATGCTGAAGCAGTATTTGAGCGCGGAGTTGACCGCCTTGCCAACGCGGGTGTCCATGAAGTTTCGCCGCGATATCCGCTTCAAAAGCGCGTCGGTGTCGGTGTCCTCCGGTGCGGTGAAGCCATCGAATGAAAGATGATCGCGCATCACCTCAACGCACTTGTAACCCCAACCGCATGCTACTTCCAGATCGGACAACGTGTCGGGAACAGCGATGCCAAGGTCTTTGAGCATGTTCCGCGCCTCGTAGTACTGGGAGCGGGCAAGGTTGCCGCTGTAGTGCGATTGCCAGTTGTGCAACAGCTCCAGCACGACCTTCCGATGCTCGGGGAGCAAGCCGCTTGCAGATGCCACAGCGTAGGGAATGGTTATAGCCAATTAGCTTACCCTTGCCTTTCTCTTTGGATTTCTCTTCGAAACGGTGATTCCAAGCATCGCCAAGCCAGCGGCCTCTATCGGCGATGAGTTCTCGCCGCCGAAGCCCCAGCCGCCAGCCTTGCCTATCTCGCGGCGGGTCGATGTTGCCGCCGAAAGGTCAAGCGCAGGGCATTCGATGTGCGTGATGCTGCTTGTCCGCGCCGCATCGAATATCAGGTTCGCGGCGGTTACCGCCTGGTCTGTGGTGGGGCGCATAACGTATCCGCGCGGAACGCCCAAAGCCGCCATCCGATCGCAAAGCGAGCCAGCGGCGCTCTTGCCGTCGATGACAACAGTGCTTGCGCGCCCTGCGCGGACGGTCAGCCAGCTCACAAGCCATTCGATTCCGCGAGCAGTCGATTCGCAGAACGGCAATTCAACATGCACAGCGCCGCCGCTTTGCGCGGCAACCGCCAACGCCACCGTTGCGCCATCGGGCGAGAACTTCACGCCGTAGGCAACCTTCTCGAATCTGCTGGGAGTAATCGCGGCTGGTATCTCGGTCTCGCGCCAGAGCTCTTCGCCGATAAGCGGCTTCTCTACCTGCTCGATTGGCGGCAGCCAATAGCCTAGGTACTCTTGCGCGATTCCAAGGTCGTCGCCCTTCATGCCGTAAACGCCGGTGCGGATGTCGGCGGCTTCGACCAATCCTTCTGCCAGAGAGGGGTTTGCGGTCGGCCATCGCGACTCGTCCATCGGGTCGCCAACCTCGTCAACGCCGTACTCAAGCCAGCAAAGGTCATCGCCTGGCGTTCCCCAGGCTTCCTCGCGAAGCTCCTTGAATCGGTCTGCCGTGCATCCTGCACGTGTGGGTGTTCCCACGTAGACCAATTGCGCGTTCTTGTGCGGCGAGTGCGTGGTGGTGGGATTCAATGTCTGCGTCTGGGATTTGGTCAGCAGCTGCGCCTCGTCGTAGATGATCACATCGAATTTGTAGCCAAGAGATGCCGAATCGGTTCTTGTTGAGAAGCAGAGAACGCCGCCGTTTGCGAACTCGTAACTTTCCTGAGCGGTCTTGCTCTTCGCATCGGAAACATGTCGGTTCAAGTAACGGGGCGCGTCGGGGTCGCCAACGCGCTTGCCGAATATCTTGCGGAAGCGGGCAAGCATCTCGCACGTTGTCGAGTAGTTATGGTCCGTCCAGAGCACGGAGTAGCCAAGCTCGAACACCAGAAACGCCGCCCAGATGATCGCGTCATGCGATTTTCCCGCCTGGCGCGGAACCGACATCCCGCACCTTCGGTGGATCCACTTTCCGTTCGCGTCGATGCGCGACCAGTCGGCAAGCGGCGTGCGCTGCCATTCGCCAACGCCGTATCCGATGATCGCCGCGAAGTCCACGACCTCGTCAAGCAGGTCGGTGTGCCCACGGCTCGAAGACACGTGCTTACGTGGCTGGCATCTTCGCGGCGATCCTGGCGGCGATGGAGTCAAGGGCTTGATCGACTGGATCTCCATCACCTCCACCTTCCAACCGCTCCAATTCATCTATCGTTGCGCGGTACTCGCGGGACAGTCCCGCAATCGCCTGCGGGGGCGCATCGTTGAGCGCCGCGCGAAGGATCCCGCGAAGCTCGATCAGCCTTTCTGCGGTGCTCTTCGGAGCTTCGCCCTTCGGGGTCACTGGGCATGATTCCTGAACAACGCCATCGGGCGGCGCGTCTGCCGCCCAGACCCTCTGCACCGTTGACTTCGAGCAGCCCATGCGCCGAGCCGTCTCCGTTACTCCGAGCTGGGGAAACATGGTCACGATCGCCTTGCGCTCGGAAGCGGTGAGCTTGCGCACCTTTCCCATTTCATTCAGCTCCTTTTCCCTGTTAGCTGGGTAAGCTTGAACACCGTGGGAAAAAAAGGCGCAATGCGGCAGGAGTAGCCTCCGCCACGGTGGGAGGGGCATATCCCCAGGTCACCAGCTAAAACTTGTTTTGCATCCAACGTCTTTTGCCCGTGGTTTGGGAGGTGCGTTGAGCGATTCAAGGTCCTTGTTGCCCCTTCGCTCGTTGCAGATCCTGTGTGCCGGCGCGACGTTGGAAGGATCGATGGGCGAGCCGCCCTTCGACACCGGCACGATCTCGTCAACCTCGAAGCTCATAGGGTGGCCAGCAGGAAGCGAGTAGTCGATTGCGCCGCCGCAAAGATGGCATGGCCTGCCTTGGTCTTTGAGCCAGCGCCTGATCTTCCTTCGCTCGCTGCCGTTGGCATAGCGGTTGACCTTGACGCGCTTCGGCTTCGGTCTCGTCGCCTGCATGTCAACGGCGCATTGGCTGCAGAAGCCGCCGTGCGTATCGGCAAGCTTGCCGCATGCTAGGCAGTACGCCATTCGCATCTACCTCCATAGGATCGGTAGCAAGCCACCGCATGGAGCATTGCGTGTGCTGCTGCAGTGTCATAACGTGAAGCGGCCTTAGCCAGGTAATCGATCGTCAACTCTTGCCCTCGATTCCAGCCATAAAAGAAGGGAGCCGCCACCGCTCTTTCAGCGGTGTGCAGCTCCCTTGTGGACATTTTTGACGGCTACAACATAGCACCTTTGCCGTTTGCATTTGTTTGCAAAAGTTTGCAAATGTTTGCAATTGTTTGCAAAAGTAGGCAAATGTTTGCAATCAGACGGCAGGATGCCGCGGCAATCGGCGGGAATGCGGCAGGAATTCGTAAAGCTCGATCAATGCTTCACCTTCTGAATGGGTGCACCAAGACACAGAGCGGTCAAGCGCCGCCGCCACATCGCGCCACATGCTGCCATTGATGTAGCGGTGCTCAATGAGCATAGAGTACTCCGGCGTTGGCATGGAGCAGAGTGCGGCCAGGCATTCGGCAATAGAAGCTTCCCATTGCGCCGATGCATCGCTTATCGCAGCATCGATCATGTCAAGCTTGGCAACACCGTCCGGTACAGCATCGCCATACGAATTCGGACTCGCCGGCAATCCCGTGTACTGCATCCCCTTCACTTGCATCGCGAATAGCTGGTCTGCTCGGCGTATCTGCATCTGGTCCAAGCGCTGCCTTGCCGACCTCACCGAGCGAAGGTAATCCTTTGCCCTGCTTATCCTCAATCGGTCGTACTCGCTTCGCGATTCCTCTTGCATATGCCCTCGCTTTTCTTTGCCGCTGATACGAGAAAACCCCCGACCGATGATCGAGGGTTTCTCAAAGTAGGAAGGAGTCCGTGGGACGAACAGATCTCATTATAGGGAAACGAAACTACCGTGTCATATCCCGTGTGTTCAGCCTGTGAACCTGGCTTGCTCTTCCCCTTGCCCCCTCCCTTCTTGCCTTGCATTACTTTTGCATGGCGAACAGATCATCAATCATTTGCTGAAAGTAGCGTTCTGACCTGCGGTTCGCCCAATGCCAACCCCAACCGACTTGGCGGCGGCTCCGTTTCGCCGCCGTTCTACCGCTTGGCCCTCTTTGTCCCGCACTCCGGGCAATACGTCCCGACCTCGGAGTAGAACGTGTCGCAGCAGTAATCGCAGTGCCATTCCTCGACGTTGAGTACCTTGTAGATCGTGGCGCTGTCGTAATGCTCGCAAAGTCCGCGCTTATAGCCATATGCCCCGCCGATCATCGCTGCACACAGTATGGCCACGACGATCACGGGGATCCACGGTGCAAACGGCTTATCTACCCACGACATTGCTCCCACTCCTACCCTTCCTGCGGCGCGCGTTTTTATCGTCCACTTCGTTGCGGCACCTCTCGCAGGCATCGCCGACGCGCTTCTTGTTGTCTTTCCAAAACTCGCGAGGATAGCTCCTAAAGAACGGATGGGGGTACGTTTTGCCGCATCTTGCGCACGTCCATTCAAACGGGTCGCAGCTCATTACCCTACCGCCTTCCTGATCCGCGCTGCCCAGTCGGTCACGCCGTCGACGTCGGCTCGATCGCACTCGTCGGCGACATTCAGGAGGTCGTCTCGGTCGATTGCTCGCGCGTTCCAGCCTGCTACTGCGTCTTCAATCCCGTTGCACGACTCAACCTTGGCGCTGCAATCCCAGCACTCCACGTAGTACTCATCATCTAGCCCAGCGCCGCAGATAACGTCATCACTCCCGCAGAACGGGCAGGGCTTTAGCTCGGTCATTCGACCACCTCTCTTCCGCATTTGGAGCAGAAATTAAATTCGCCACTCACGCGGTAACCTTCGTAATCCTCGACCATGTTCCCGCATTCTGAGCACTCGAAGCCGTTAATGCAGCTGCCCATCTCGTTCTCGTCATAGACGTTTCGGCACGTCGGACGGTCGATCAGATCGGCAAGCAGCAACGCAGCATCTTTGTTCCTTGACAGGCAGCGTCCGAGAGCATCTATGCAAGACAGCTCGAAGACAACATCCCAAGATGATCGCTCGTTGCGCCATATGCGGTCGCGTATTGCCTTTGCTATCTCGCGCCGTTCTTCATCGCTAATTATCATCGCAAACCTCCGCGCCGCAGTTTGGGCAATAACACGCGTGGTAATCGTCTGCGCTCTCCATATACGCGATGTCCACATGTTCGCCGCACTCGCTGCATAGCAGCTCATCGGCTGGCTTGATCGCGAGGTTCTTGCATGTCGGGCGGTCAATCAGACCGGCAATGCCACGCAAAACGCCGCGCCAGGACGTATTCTCAAGCTCAAGCTCCTTAGCTAGCCTCTTCTGCAGACTCATGCCGCCGAGTTCGTCGGCGGCAACATACCGTAGCCTGCTCGCAATCTGGCTGTTGCTGCTAATCCCCATCGCTTTCTCCCCTCAGCTTCTCGATGCGCGCAAGAATGTCGGCGATTGCGTACCCTGAGCAAACCTGGTTTAAGGCTGGGCATTTTTCGCAATTGTCTTTTTCTGGGTTTAAGTACGCGCACTCGCACGCGTACTTCGAGCTAGAAACCGCGTTCCTCAAATCATCGATCAGCTTCTCCCATGAGTCGGGCGGGACAAGCAGGAGGTCATTGGTGCAGCCTTCCCAAAACCCAAAATCCCGCTCGAAGTACCCATACGTTTCCCATCGTTTCTTTTTCGTCACGTACTTGATATTGTTCACGTGGAAAACCTGTCCGTTTGTCGAGTAAAGAGTCTCCGTGTCAAGCGGTATAGCCTTGCCGTTCGCGTCCTTTGGCGGCTCGACTCCGAGCCGGTTATCGCTAATCATCACTCGCCCTCCTGCTATTCGATTCCTGCGAGCTTCTTTGCGCGCTCTATCAGGTCGAGCCTCATGTTCTCTCCGCAGATGTACTCCCCCACCTCCATCGGGTCGCCAATCGGGTTTCCTTCAAAGGTCGTCTGATAAAGCACGTCGCCGACCTCGATTGGCACGCCGTCGTAGTCGCGGGGGCGATCATCAAGCTCGACATCAACGCACCGCTTGCGCATTTCTCCGTACCCGCTGAAATCAGCCAAGACGATAGATCCTCTTTCCTCGCTCTCGTAAAGCTTCTTGACGATTCCGCAGCTGTCCGTTCCGCTGATGCGGCAGTAGCAGCCAACGCTCAGCTTCCTTCCTCTCCTGTCGTAGAAGCTAGGCTCCCCACCGTTGCTCTTCTCGCCCGTGCTGCCGTAGCCGCCGCGGTCTGGGTCGGGCATGGAGTCCACCACGTCGAAGTCCAGGTCGCCGAACATCCTCACGGGCATGAACTGCGCGATTCGCGTTCCCCGCCCGATCACGGTATCCCTTATCGCGTAGGCGACGAAGCCCCAGACATCGGAATCGCCGCAGTAGTCGGACTCGATGACGCCAACGCTGTTGGCCATCAGGATCCCGTACTTCAGGCACGTTGAGCTTCGCGGCACCACAAGCCCGAAATACCCCTCTGGCAGCTTCATGCGGATGCCCAAGGGGATGACCTTGACCTCTCCCTCCCGAAGCTTCATGTCCTCCGATGCCGTCAAGTCGAACATCGCGCCGTGGCGCTCGGGGTAGTTCCACCAGCCGTCGATCTTGATCGTGGCGGTGGGCGCCGGGCTCATCGCCATCGCCTCTTCCTTCGTTTTCATTCCTGTTCCTTCCGTTCGTTCTCTCTTCAGTCGCCGTCCCATACGCCGTCTGGGCGCATCCTCGCCATCGCCGCGAGCTGCAGGAGCGGACGCTTCGCGTTGCCCTCGGTCGCCTCCCAGTAGTCGTCCGACACCTCGTCGCCAAGCTTCGCTGCCGCCGCCTCCAGGATCGGGATCGACTCCGCCCCCGTCATGCCGTAGATGGCGCGTATGCTCTCCTCGCCCATGACGCGGCGGTAGTGCCCGCCGTAGTTGTAGGTCACGTTCAGCCAGAGTTCCGTCGTGCCTCCCAGGGCGTACATCCCGCCCTGCATGAGGTGCGGTACCTCGACCTCCACCGTCTCGCGCGTCACCGGGTCCAGTAGCCTGATGTCGTAGCTCATCGGCGTAGCACCGACTTGATCGTCTGAGCAGCATCGATCATCGCCTTTTGGCTGAACGTCATGCCGTTGCGCCCAAGCGTCTCCATCTGCTCGGCAAGCTCCATCAGCGGCTCTGTCATCTGCTCAACCGCCGTGCGCTTCTTCTGGGCGTCGGCCTCGTTCTTCGCCCTCGATGCCATTCCGCTCTCGATCAGCGAGATCAGAGTGCTGTAGCTGTCCATGGTCGGGCTGTCGCTGCGATCGCTCCATGCGAACCGCTCCTGCGCAGCGTCGTACTTCGCCTGCGCCCACTCCAGCCAGTCCTCCGCGTCCTTCCGCTTAGCCATTCGGCTTCTCCTTCCGTTAGAGACGTACACGTTTGCGCAGAGACTCGCCGCTCATCACGACGGGGACGCACATTTTCAGGCGATCAAGGATCGCGTTGGCGTGGCTTTGGCCGCCCTCTGCGAGCCGCTTCCAGAGGGCGATTCCCTCGTAGTTGGTTGTGTAGATGGTCGGCTTGCCGTTGCCAATGCGCTCGGACATGATCTGCAGCAGCATCGCGGTTGACTTCTCGTCCATGGGCGATTGCCCAAGGTCGTCGATCAACAGGCAGCCGCACTGCATGAAGCCAGCCAGCACCTCGTCTGGCGAAGCGCTGCGGTTGATCCAGGATCCGTCGACCGCTCGCTTGATCGAGTCGAGCATCGCGAAGCGCACGGTCATCGCCTGCGCAAGCTCCATGAGCGCTGCGCAAGCCTCGGTGGTCTTGCCCGTGCCGTTTGTGCCGCGGATCACAAGCTGCGAAGAGCCGCCAGCAAGCACCGAGTCGACCCACCTGCGCACCTCCGGCACACGCACCGCTCCATCGCGGTAGTCGGCAGGGATCCCCGAAGCCTCGATGCGGCCACGTACGGTGCGCTCTCGCATCGCGAGGATTGCCGCCCGCTCACGGGCAGCGCGTTGCCTTGCCAGCTCGAGCTTGTGCCTTGCCAGCTCTTCCTGGCTCATCGCCGCAAGCTTCTCCTTTGCTGCAAGGTAGGCGCTAGATGGCGTCGGCGAACTTTGCGGCTGCATCGCGCTCCTCCTTCGCCGTGCCTGCCTTCGCGGCAGCAAGGTACCCCTCGAACTTCTCGCCGAAGAGCGTATGCGGGCGAAGCCATTTCTGGCGCTTTGGGTCTGCGCCCCATTCGGCTTGCTGCTGCTCGCAGACCAAGCGCACATCGTCGATCGAGTATCCAGCATCGAAGATTTTCGTCAGGTCGAAAGACACCTCGGCAGACGGGATCAGGCAAGCACGGCCAGTGACCTCCGTGAAAACCTTCAGCGCTTCGCCGATGAACAGCACACGGGGCGTGGGCGATTTCTTGGTTGGTTGGGGTGTGCTGATGGGAGAGCTGTAGGTAGATATCTCACTCTCACTCTCACTCTTTGCTAGCAGAATCGGGTTTTGATCTACCTTTTGATTACCCTTTTGATTACCCTTTTGATCACCCCCGCGAGCGTTGGATTTGGTGCGGGCGATGAGCACGCGCTCGCGCATCGCGTAGTAAAGGCTCTGGCTCGTGCCTTTGAGGCATTCCGCCGAGTCCTCGCCCTCGAAGAAGAGAAGCGCCAGCGCCCCCATCACCTCGCCCTGCACCTTGCGGGAGCAGCCGCGAACCGCGAGCCAGAAGTCCTCCTGTACGAAGAACCCCCGCTTGTAGTTGCTTGCCATTTCAGAACCCCTTCCTAGTTGAGTCCGTCTAGGATCGAATCGAATCGGGCGGCGGCCTCGGCATCGTAGCCAGGGAGCACATGCCCATATATTTTCAAAGTGGTGCGCACGTCCGCATGCCCCAACCTCTCCTGCACAACGCGGATCGGCGTTCCGTTCAGGAGCAGGTACGTTGCATGGGTGTGGCGCAATGTGTGCAGATGGGCGTACTTCCCGATCTGCAGCGAGTCGGCGACCTCGCGGAAATGCCTGCTGAAATCGCGCGGGTCGTGCGGCGCTCCGCCCTCATCGCAGAACAGCGGCGGGTCGGCGGCGCGCGAGAGCCTTTTCGAGCGCCCGATGCAGCGCTTGATCACCTGCATCGTCGATGCGCCCACGGTCACCTTGCGGCGGCTCGTCGCGGACTTAGGCGCCTTGTAGAAAAGGCCCTTGCCGGACGCACGCGCCAGGGAGTGGCTAACCCCCACCTCGCTGCTCGCGGTGCCAACGTCGGAGAGCCGCAGGCCAGCCAGCTCGCCAGCGCGAAGCCCAGTGTTGAGGCACACCCACAGGGCGGAATCAAGCTCGCTCGAAGGCCCGTCCCCGCTGCGCTGCCGCAGCCAGGAAGAGAAGGCGGAAAGGTCACGCTCGCTAAGCGGCTGCGCCTCGTAGTCGGCGGGGCGCGGTGCGGAGACTCCCGCAAGTGGGTTGCTGCGCATGATGCCCATTGCGGCAAGCTCGTCGAACGCGTGCGACAGCCAAGCGTTGAGCTTGACTACCGTGTTGGGGCTCAGTCCCTTGCCGCCCTGCTCCTTCGGTGCCCTCATGGCCGAGTACACGTTGAGGATCTCGTAAGGCCGCAAGGAGTCGATCCGCCGCTTGCCGAGCGAGGGGTAAAGGTGGCATCGGGCATTGCTGCGCAGGCCGTCGATGTAGGTTGGCGAGCGCTGCCCCTCCAAGGTCGAAAGGTAGTACTCGATCATGCCCTGCAGCGTGAAAGGCTCGCCTGTGCCCTTGAAGCGGTCTGCCGCAGCCTGAAGCTGCTGCTTCGCCTCCTCGATCTCGCATTGGCGGGCATCGGGTGGAAGCGAGCGGTAAAGGTTGCGGACGCTTCCCGTGACCTCGTCGCGCCCTGCGTAGGCGCGTACCTCGATGCTGTTCTGCGTGCGGTATACGCTTGCCATCGCCCCTGCCCCTAGACGAAGAAGAGCAGGAGGATCGCCCACGCCAAGGCGAGCGCGGCGAGGGCTTTCAGCGCGGCGTTGGCGAAATCGTCCCAATCCGCGAAGGCGGGCGAATCGCCGAAGGTGAAGAAGCGCGAGATGCGCTCCAGTATGCGTTGGCTCATTTTTGCTCCTGTTGAACGGTTGAGGTTGATTGCTCCAAAGCTGGACGCACGGCCTTATCGATTCCCTGCTCGCACAACGAAAGAAAACGTCTGACTACTAATTTCCGTGGGTGTGTGCGTGTATTCCATGCGCCCAACTTTGGGGCAGCCCCTGTAAGGGGGCTTATGTGCCAGATGCAGCTGCGGGGGACGGCAGAAGCTAAGGAGAACCCGTGCGCAACCGAAAGGAATCTGCTCGATTAGGAGAATGTCATGTAAGCAAGAAAGTCGCCCCTGCCGTCCCCCACGGCCGCATCTGGCTTGTTTAGGATCGGTTGCGCCTGCCAAGCGCCCAGACGATGACCGCCACCCCGGCAATCACCAATGCGCTCGAAGCGTGGAAGGGCACTGCGGCGTAATTGCGGAAGAGGAGGATGTCGAACACGGTCGCGCTCGCGAAGCACAGCGCGACCATCGACACGATCCAGGCAGCGGTGCTGGGGCGCATCACCGCTGCTCGCCCACACAGGTCAGGACCGCGTCCGACACCTCGTACTCGACGCCGAGCACGGTGAAGGTCGATTCCCGTAGCGGGTCCGAGGTGTCGGAGATGGACACCGGCATGATCAGCTCGGCCTTGAACCCGTAGTAGGCGCTTACCTTGTCGCGGAAGCGGTCGATCTCCTCGGCGCGCTTCGTCCAATAAGCAGCCCCCAAGCGGTCGCAGCTCTCCGGCTCGATGGCCCGTTCCTCGCCGTCATCGGCATCGGAATCGGGGTCTGGCCGATCCTGATTGAGCAGGTCGTGAAGCTCGTCATTCTCGACCACCGAGAACACCACCAGCCCGACGTCGCCGCTGGGCAGGTTGACGCTCGCTGCCACATCGGACAACTTCACTCCTTCAAGGCTGCCAAGCTCCTTCATCGCCTCGCAGATCTCATTCGTCGCATCGCCGATGCCGTGGCGGCTCATGATCTTACGCAGGCGCTTATCCGCGCGATTGACCGCCTTATACTTGTCTTCTGCCATGTTCTTTCCTTTCCTTCCTGTTAGACTTCCGCACCGGCTGCCGCCGATGCGCATGCGGCGGCGTTCTGCGCCGCCATGTCCCCTATCGACTCCTCGTCGAAGGGAATGCGCCATGTACGGCGCTTGCCTTGCCCGATGCTCATACGGAACGCCTTCACGGTGCCGTCCGCGCAGCAGCGGCGCACGTACTGCGGGGTAACCCGCATGAGCGATGCGTACTCGCTCGGGGTGTACAGCCTCGTAGCCATTTCCCCCTCCTTCCCATTTGCTTCTTTTAGCAATTGCGTTTAACGCAATTGCTAAGGCAAAAAAATTTCGTTAACACCGTCTTTGAAGATCTTCTTGCCGATGTCGTCAAGGCCTTGGTACACGCCTTTGAGTTCGCACAAGCGCCATTGCGTCGGGTCCTTTTCCCTCGCGATAATGGTCTGCGCTGTGACACCAGCCAGGTCAGCAGCCCGATCGACCGTCATGCGAGATGCACGGCGAGCCGCCGAAATCTTATCTGTCATGTTCCTCCCATCGTGCATACATCGTCACCGCCATTTGATAGTGACCAGTATAGACCGGTATTCCGTTAAACGCAATTACTTTTGCGTTCAAATTCACTTTAACGATATTAAAATAGCTTTTAACGAAATTAGGAGGCATCCATGGGCGTTCCAGAGAATATAGATGCGCTACTCGTAAAATTCGACATCAACCAGGACGGCCTTGCGCGAATTGCTGATGTTGCACCTTCTGCCGTATCCAGATGGCGAAAAGGGGCAATGCCGAGAATGTCTGCGATTAAGCGTATTTGCGATGAATTCAATCTGACGGAAGACGACATACTGTCAGATGTAGCTGGCCTCGCGGCAAAAGAGCACAACCGCGCAATGGGCATATGCGAAAAAGCAATCGCCCCGGCTGAACCGCGGCAGGCTTATCTGCCGCTGCTCGGAAGAGTGCATGCCGGCGATGCCCAAGAGCCGCAGGTGCTGGATGAGCGGATTTCCCTCCCCTATGAAATCTGGGAACAGCATCCCGACAGCTATTTCCTCGAAGTAGAGGGCCAATGCATGTCCAAAGTGTACCCAGAAGGCTCTTACATCCTTATCGACCCAAAAAAGCAGCCATCGAACGGGTCGATAGCAGTAGTGAGCATCGACGGCGCGGATTACGTGATGCGTCGCCTGTACCGCGGGGCAAGCGTCCTGGTCCTGTCCCCCGACAGCTGGGAAGACCACTACGAGGACATAGTGATAAGCGACCAGGAAGACCACACGGTCGAATACGTAGGCGTGGTGGTCTGGTACCAGGCCGCACATGAGATGGAGTAGCTATGAGCATCCTGGATATCTTTGAGAGCCGTGCAAGCAAATCAGTCAAGCGCGGGCAGTACTGACCTTCCTTGACGTTGAGACACCGAACTGGAGAAATGACAGGGTTTGCCAAATCGCACTTATTCAGACAGACGAAAAGGGCATTGTCCTAGACAAACTCACTCATCTAGTAAATCCAGAAGAAAGATTCGATGACGTGAATATGAGCATCCATGGAATCACTCCCATGGATGTTAAAAATGCGCCAACATTTCCCGAGCTCTGGACTGACGCGCTTGCCGAGAAGGTTTTGGGAACAAAAATAGTCGCCCACAATGCCCCTTTTGATCTGTCAACCATCTTGAAGACGCTAAGGTGCTACGAGATAGATACTCCCTCTTTCGATTATGCCTGCACGCAGAAAATGATGCAGGCAGCCCATCCGCACCTAAGCAGCTACAAACTTCCAGCTGCTTGCGGCTTTTACAACATCGAAGTGGAAAATCACCATGACGCATTCAGC
>OLQV01001974.1_pt1 | contig 14304 bp, 10 predicted proteins | sample 1672371 | NCBI WGS metagenome assembly OLQV01 (sample SAMEA3136676, study PRJEB25190) | human gut metagenome
CACCCACAACCACCATCACGGCCTGTACCTTGTCCTCGTGGGCGGCCATCCAGCGCTCCTGCTTGGGGGCACCCAGGCCGACCCAGACGAAATCCGGCTTTGTCTCGTTGATGCGGCGGATGACGGCGGCGTCCTCCTCAGGCGTGAGGGGACGGAATGGCGGCGAGTACATGCCGGCAATCACCGCGCCGGGGTAGTTCTTCTCAATAGTTGCTTTTAAAATATCCAGCGTTTCCTGCGTAGAGCCGTAGAAATAGTGGCGGTAGTGCTTGTCCGCGCTCTCTTTCAGCATCTCTTTCATCAGGTCGGGGCCGGTCACGCGGGCGGCGTCCACATAGCCCTGCTCGCGGCTGAATTTGGACAGCGGGCCGCCGTCCGGCAAGGCCATTACGGCGCCGTTCTGCACGGCCTGGTAGGTGGGGTCGTCGTGGGCGGTCACAGTGGTGTGGACGTTGGCCACGCAGATGTATTTGCCGCGCCAATCCTCCAGCTTTTCCTCCAGTAGACGGACGGTCTTTTCCATGTCGGTGACAACAATATTTACGCCCATGATCTCGCAGGTGTTCAGCAGGCGCAGGTCCACGAACCGCATGCCGCCCAGGGTGCTGATCTCGGTGCGGGAGCTGACGTAATCATTGTACACCGGCACTGCGGCTACCCGCAGGTGGAAGTTGTCGGCCAGCATCATAATGCGCTGGGTAGTAGCTACATCCTGCACATCCTGGGCCAGTACGATCATATCGACCTTGTGGGTCTGCAGCAGTTCATACAGGCTGTCCACGGTACCCAGATAAGCGGGCAGACCCTCGCGGGGGGCGGCGTCCAGGTAGCCCACATACTGCATGGCGGTGCTTCCGCGGCCCTCGATCACATCGCGGAAGAAGCGGTGGGCCAGCTGCCCGCCGCCGATGAGCAGCGCCCGGGGCACGATGTCGTGCTTACGCACGTAAGCATCCGCCAGCCTGTCAAACACCAGCCGCTTGAGGTAGATCATAATGACCGACAGCAGGTAATAATATACCAACAGCAGGCGGGAAAGCTGGCTGACGCGGAACACGTAAAACGCAGTAGCCATCAGCGCCAGGCCCATCAGGCTGGTCAGCGCGATAAGAAAAAGCTGCTTGATGCTGTTGCGCAGGTGCAGTGTGCGGTAGCTGCCCAGCACGGCGTTACAGCCTACGATCACCAGCGCATACAGGGCCGAAATGGGCAGAAACGTCCAAATGTCCCACATAAAGAACTGGCTGCCCATGGGTGTGTAGCTGCGCAGCCAGCCGGCAAGGATGAAAGTAAGGATCAGCAGCAGAAACTCGAAAGCGGCGTTTGCAAACCGCAGAAATTTGGATTTGTGATAATGCATGCAGGACCTCCGTTGTCCAGGCTGTCGGTTACAGGGATACAACCATTCATTTTATAATAACATTATAAGGCTGCTTTTTCAATAGAAAAATGGCTGCTCCTGGCAAAAGGGGCAGCCATGGGGTGTGCATTATTCGTCCTCGTCGTCGTCCCGCGCCCAGTTGTAGGCACAGCGCACGGCCTTGTGCCAGCCGCGCAGCCGCTTGCGGCGCTCTTCCTCGGAGATGTCAGGCACAAATATTTTGTCGATAGCGTGTTTTTTCGCCAGTTCCTCCGGCCCGGACCAGAAGCCGACGGCCAGACCTGCCAGGTACGCCGCACCCAGGGCGGTGGTCTCCACCGAGGAAGGCCGCTCCACCGGCGCGTTGCTGATGTCGGCCTGGGTCTGCAGCAGGTAGTTGTTGGCCGCCGCGCCGCCGTCCACTTTCAGCGTGGACAGGCGGATGCCGGAGTCGGCACTCATGGCGTCCAGCACGTCGTTGACCTGATAGCACAGGCTGTCCAGCGTGGCGCGGATGATATGGTTTTTGTTGCAGCCGCGGGTCAGGCCCACGATGGTGCCGCGGGCGTACTGGTCCCAGTGGGGCGCGCCCAGGCCCGTGAACGCCGGCACCACATAGCAGCCGTTGGTGTCCTTGACCTTGCCGGCCATATACTCGGAGTCCCGGGCTTCTTCCAGCAGCTTGAGCTCGTCCCGCAGCCACTGGATGGCGGCACCAGCTACGAAAATGGAGCCCTCCAGCGCGTAATGTACTTTACCGCCCAGGCCCCAGGCAATGGTGGTGACCAGGCCGTTTTGGGAGAACACCGGCTGCTCGCCCGTGTTCATCAGCATGAAGCCGCCGGTGCCGAACGTATTTTTTGCCTCGCCGGGGGTAAAGCAGGTCTGGCCGAAGAGCGCAGCCTGCTGGTCGCCTGCCGCGCCCGCGATTTTGATGCCGTCGCCAAAGTGCATGGGGTCGGCCCACTCATAAAAGCAGCTGGAGGGCATGGGTTCCGGCAACATACATTTGGGGATATCAAGCTCTTCCAGAATCTCATCGTCCCACTGCAGGGTGTGGATGTTGAACATCATGGTGCGGCTGGCGTTGGAATAATCCGTGACATGGATCTTGCCACAGGTCAGCTTCCAAATGAGCCAGGTCTCCACGGTGCCAAACAGCAGCTGGCCTGCCTCGGCCTTTTCCCGCGCGCCGGGCACGTTGTCCAGAATCCATTTCAGCTTGGTGGCGGAGAAATAGGCATCAATGACAAGGCCGGTCTTCTGGCGGAATTTCTCCGTCAGGCCTTTGGCCTTGAGCTCGTCGCAGTAGGCGCTGGTGCGGCGGCACTGCCAGACGATGGCGTGGTAAATGGGCTCGCCGGTGTCACGGTCCCACACGATGGTGGTCTCGCGCTGGTTGGTGATGCCGATGGCCGCAATGTCCGCCGCGCTGGCTCCCACCTGGTTCATAGCCGAAAGTGCCACGCCCAGCTGGGTGGTCCAGATCTCATTGGCGTCGTGCTCCACCCAGCCCGGTTTGGGGAAATACTGGGTAAACTCCTTTTGTGCCACACTGCACATCTCGCCTTTTTCATTGAACAGGATGCAGCGGTTGGAAGTGGTTCCTGCATCCAGTGCCATGATGTATGACATGGGGAAACTCTCCTTTTCTGGTAAAAATAAAAGCTGTGGGGCAAGCGCCGCCCAGAACTTTGCAAAGCCCTTGCGCTCTCTTGCTCCACAGCACGCTTTTTGCCTGTTTGCCTGATAAAATTTTCAGCCCTGATAAAACAGCTCGTTGGTCACAACCGCCAGCGGCCCGATGTATTCCAGCTTTTCAGCCAGTTCTGAGACACGGATATAATTTTCGTCGTAGGCGGGGTCGTACCGCTTGCAGGCGGCGAGGAATTTTTCCCGGAAGTGCGGCAGCTTGAACATATACCCGTACAGGATCAGATGATCCGGCGTGAACATGGTCAGGCAGCTGCCCACCACATCGGCCAGCACCTCAATGTCCGCATCCAGCGCCTCCCACATGGCCGGTTCGTCCAGCGCGGCGAGGGTGTCCAGATTGTGCACGGTAATGTTCTCGGGCCTGCCGCCCACAGCAGCCCACAGCAGCGGGGTCGTTTCCGGGCTGCACACCTGCCGCAGATGGCGGGCAATGGGGTGGCTGGCCACCCGCGTTTCCAGGCAGCCGTGCCGCCCGCAGCGGCAGAGCCTGCCGTTCTTTTCCACCCGCACATGGCCGATCTCCGCCGATTTGTACATCCGGCTCTCATAGATACGGCCCTGCGCAATGATGGCGGAGCCCACGCCGGGGCCCCATTTGAGCAGCAGCAGATTCTCCTCCGTCCGCCCCAGGCCATAAATCAGCTCGGCCTGGGCAAAGGCCTTGACGTTGTTTTCCAGCAGCACGGTACACTCCAGCGCCTCAGCCAGCGGGGCAGTTACCTGCACGGGCTGATCCCAGACGCGGTAAGCGTGGGTGCTGACGCCCTTTTCCCGGTCCACCGGGCCGGGCACCGAGACGCCCGCCCCCAGCAGCTCTTCCCTGCCGATGCTGTTTTCCCAGAGCAGGGCTTTGCCCACATTGGCCACCCGCTTTAAAAACACCTCCGGCTCCACGCTGGTATCCGTGGGGATGCGGCGGGTGATGCAGTGCTCTCCCCGCAGGTCACACAGGGTGACACTGGTGGCGGGGGCCTCGATGCTGATGGAGAGGACATGGCGGTAGGCGTAATTGATGCCCAGCAGGATCTTGCGCCGCCCGGCGCGTTTATCCTCCTGCTGTACCTCGCCCAGCTCAAACAGAATGTTCTGGGCCAGCAGCTCTCCGCACAGGGTGGTCAGGCTGGCCGGGGTCAGGCCCAGCCGGGCCGAAAGATCCTTGCGCGGCATAGGGCCGTGGTCGTTCAGCAGCTTTAAAATGGAGCTGCGGTTCTGGTTTTTGACGTTTCCGAGGTTCAGGCCGCTGTATGCCATCTCCACACCTCTTTCCCTGTATATCTGGCAAGCATTCTCCGTTCCTTAAATTTACTTAAATCAAGCATTCTCAGTTGCTTAAATTTACTTAAATCAAGTATACTCCGTGTTTTTCGTAGTAGCAAGAGAAAGCTGCTTATTTCAAGGCGATTGTTTGCTGTTTTAGGATTTCAGAATTTGCAGACTTCCACGCCCAGCATGTTGCCCAGCTTTTCCAGCTCGTTGGCCACCTGGCCGTACACCACCACAAAGTGGGGCTCCCAGCCGCCCTTGACGGTGCCATAGACGACATCCTTGGCGCTTTCCACGGTCTTGACGACCACGGAGGTGCCGTTGAACTGCTTGGGCTTGTCCAGTGCGGAACCCTCCGCGATGAAGAAGCGGAAACTGCCGTCCGGCTTGCGGCCCACACGGAAGATGGTGACATGCTCACAGGCCTCACAGCCAAAGTCCATCACGGGGCCGATCTTGCGGTTGGGGTGGACACCCACCTGCGCGCCGGTATCCTTGCGGGCCAGGTCACAGGCAGCCATGCCGCAGTGCCAGAACGTGATGGTCCCCTCTTTCTCGTTCATGGAGACGGGGTCGCCAAAGAAGCAGGAACGGCTGGTCAGGTCGCTGCCAATGAACATGGAGAGGGCACCGTAGGCGTCGGACTCGCAGCTGGCGGAAACGCCGTTGGCGTTGAGCAGGGAAAGCACGCTGCACACGGGGGTACCAAACTCGGTGAAGAAATCCGGCCAGCAGCGGGAGCAGAGGGCCCCGATGTGGTTCTCGCCCACATAGCTCTTATACGCCTTATAGAGGCGGGCAAAGTTGACCACGTTGTTTTCCGGGATGGCCTCCAGGCCGACAATGGTCTTGCGGGCCTCAGCCAGCTCGTCGGCCAGCTCCTCCTCGGTGTAACCCTTGGCTTTGTTGATGAGCTCACGGGCCTCGATGGAATCCAGCGTGGTGCCAAAGGTGCTCATCATCTCAGCGTCCAGCGCGCGGCCAAAGCCAAAGCCCTGGGGCGTGTGGCCAATGGAGATCATCTTGAGGCGGCGCAGGTCGTACTTGACCTTGGCGGCACGGATGGCAGCGCCCACTTCCCGCTCCACTTCGGCCTCGCCGGGGGCACCAAAAATATACTCAAACTTGCCCTCGCCCCGGAACGCCGTGATGGCGTTGCCGGCGGAGTAAGCGCCCGTCAGGCTGTTGAGGCGCAGGCGGGTGCCGTCGATGACCGGCTCCCGCAGGGTCCACAGCACAATGGGGCAGGCAAAGCGCTTGAGCACCTCGCTGGCGTAAGCGGCGTTGGCAAAGGTGATGTTCTGCAGCACGATGAGGTCGGGGTTGAGGGTATCGAGGTATGCGTCCAGATCGTTGATGGTCAGCAGCATTTTCTCGGGCACGGTGCAGTCCGCATTCAGGCCCTTGAGCATGGCAATGGATTTTTCAAACTGATCCTGTGCGCTCTCCAGATGGAACGTACCAACACCAATGGGCACATAAGCTACTTGGAATCCCATAATCAATTACTCCTTTTATTACTCTCTTAATTTCTGGTTTTATTTCTTTGCCGCCTCCCTCAAAAAATGCGGGGCCGGGCACACCCCAGCCCCGCAGACATGAAGGAGAGAAGAAGGAAGAAAAATCAAATTTTATCAGTCGTTTTCCGCATGAGCAGCGGCCATTTCGGCTTCCTGCTGCTCGTTCAGCTTGGCAACACGGCGGTTGACGCGGATCATGGAGACCAGCAGCACCACGGTGATGATGAGGATGACTGCGGAGATGGGTCGGGTAATGAAAATGCTGTAGTTGCGTTCATAACTCATGGAAGCGGTGACAAAGTTCTGCTCCATGATGTCTTCCAGGATCATGCCCAGCATCAGCGGGGTGTTATCAATGTCCAGAACCGTTAGGATGTAGCTGAAGATCAGGATGCCTGCGCAGATGATAAGCTCTTTGGTGTTGCCGGTGGCTGCAAATGCACCTGCAAAGCAGAACATGATGATGACAGGAGCCAGATAGGTGTAGCGCACCTGCACGATCTTAGCCACCAGACGGGTCATGCCAAGGCCAAAGGGAGCCAGCAGGATGTTAGCGACCAGGCAGCCGATGATAATGGTATAGGCCATAACGCCCTGCTTGGTGAACATGGTGGGGCCGGGCTGGATGCCGTGGAGCACGAACGCGCCCAGCAGCAGAGCGGTAACGCCATCACCGGGGATGCCCAGCGTCAGCAGAGGGATCATAGCGGAACCAACGACCGCGTTGTTGGAAGATTCGGCGGCAGCGATGCCCTCCAGGCAGCCTTTGCCGAACTCTTCGGGGTGCTTGGAAGTGCGGCGGACTTCGTTGTAGCAGAGGAACTGTGCCACACCGCCGCCGACACCGGGCATTGCGCCCAGAACACTTGCGATTGCGGAAGAACGCAGGCAGGCGGGCAGGATGCTGATCATCTCTTTCTTGGTGATGCCCTGCTTGTCGATCTTGCGGGCGTCATCCAGCTTGCCGCCGGAAACTTTGAAGTCACGCAGTTTCTGCACCACCTGGGTCAGCGCGATGAGGGCGATCATGGCGGGCAGCATGTCGATGCCGTATTTCAGAGTTGCAGAACCAAAGGAGAAGCGGGTGACGCCGGTGACGGCGTCCATGCCCACGCAGGCCATCAGCAGGCCGATCATGCCGGAGATGAGGCTCTTGGGCAGGCTGCTGCCGGAGACACCGGCGATCAGGCTGATGCCCATGATGCCCAGAGAGAAGTATTCCACGGAGGTGAAGTTCGCCACCAGCTTGGTGATGAGGGAAGCGCAGAGCAGCAGCAACACTGCCGAGAACAGGCCGCCGAACACGGAAGCGAACAGCGAGGTATCCAGTGCCTTTTTCACCTTGCCCTTTTTGGCCAGCGGGTAGCCATCGAACGTGGTGGCGATGGCGGAGTTGGTGCCCGGGGTGTTCAGGGTAATGGCGGAAATGGAGCCGCCGTACATGCCGCCGACGTAAACGGCCAGCAGCAGGATGATGGCGGAAGCCGGGTCATCGAACGTATAGGTCAGAGGCAGCATCAGGATGATGCCCAGGGTAACGCTCAGGCCGGGCACGCAGCCAATGACCATGCCCAAAATCAGACCGCCGAAGATGAGCAGCATGTTGTAAACAGTGAACACCTGCGGGATAGCCTGCGAAATCAATGCAAAATCCGACATCAGATGATCCCTCCCAACAGGCCCAGAGCGGGCAGCGAAATGTTAAAGACGTTCTTGAACAGCAGGAAGATGGCAAAGGCCGAAATCAGAACCACAATGTAGGGGCCGGCCTTGCGCTCGCCCACGTAGAACAGCGCCAGCGGGAAAACGATCAGAGACGCCAGCACATAGCCAATGCAGAGCATCAGGCCGATATACACGCACATGCCAAGAATGAGGAGGATGGCGGGCTTTTCTTTTGCCCAGTCAAACTCCACCACCTTTTCCTGCTTGAGGACAAGGCTCTGGATGATGAGGGCGATGGACGAAACCAGCATAATCGCCAGGCAGATCCCGGGGATGATGCGGGGACTGGGGGCACCGGAATCATAGGCCGGCACGCGGACCTGACTGGGCAGCAGGATAATGAGGAGCAGTGCGGCCACTCCCATAATAACGCCCGAGACCAGATTGGTCTTGATCTTGAATTTCTTCATCGAAATTCGTTCTCCTTTCGTACGGTAACCCGACATCGGTTTCCTAAGTTTCTTTGCCAATTAAAAGTGCCGACGAGCTGCACCGGCAGCCCGTCAGCACAAGGTTCATGCGAAACGTGACCGATGCGACACTTGTTTCTATGCTTCAGGTTTAGGCCTGACCGCTCAGATTCTTGTAAGCATTGATGGCTTTCTCACAGGCTTCGTTGATGAATGCCTCTGCCTCGTCGCCATAAACTTCAAAGCGGTTCAGCAGGATGGAAGCGATCCACTCGTTGAACTCGGGCTCATTCCAGACATCCTTGGTGATCTCAATCATTTCGTCGATGAATGTCTGGTCGGCGCCCTTGTGGGCTGCCAGCACGCCGCCCGCAGGCAGGATGCAGGACTCATAGTCGTTGGCCGGGTTCAGTTCCGGAGCCTTGGAATCGCCTGCACAGGTGGGGACGGTAATGGGGCCGGACGGCGTGACGAAGCCCTCGAACGCGCGGTCGTTCATGGCCAGAATGGGGATCAGGGTACCAGCCTCGACCTCGTCCTTGGCAGCCTGGGTGGTGCCGACGAAGACATCGACCTCGCCGTCGGTCAGGCCCTTTTTCTGGTTTGCACCGCCGTCATACGGAACCACGGATACCTTGCCGCCCTCCATGGCGATCAGGGAACCCCAGGACAGATGGCAGTCGGACAGGGGGTTGCCGCCGGACATCTTGATGCCGCCGTTCTTGGCCTTTTCCAGAATGGAAGCCAGCGTCTGGTCGGGCGTGGTGTACACGATCCAGGTACGGTCATCAATGGTGCCGATGGGATACATGGCATCACGGTCAAAATCCACTTCCTCGGTGCCGAACTCTTTGCCCAGATCATGGCGGTAGCAGACGCCATAGCCAAAGACCAGCAGCTCTTTTGCCACGGAGGTACTGTCATCAGCAAAGTAGGTGGCTGCGGCGAAACCGTCGCCGCCGGTCATGTTCTCCACGATGAAGTTGTACTTCTTCTGGGTCTGGTTTGCCACCTGTCCATATTTGCGGGCCACGATATCAGCGGTGCCGCCGACGCCGTAGGGGCAGATGATCTTAATGGTCTCGCCGCCGTTGCTGGGCACCTCGGAAGCCGCGGTAGAGCCAGCCGTGGAAGCCGCGGTGCTGGTGCTGCCTGCATTGGAAGCGGCACAGCCTGCCAGGATACCGGAAGCAGCCAGAACAGCGCTCATGGACAGAAATTCACGACGTTTCATAGTAGTGTTCTCCTTCACATTTCTCTTTTTCTTGTTTGTAGATGTTCGGTTTGCGCTTTTCACAGGGTGTCACTTCACCAGAAGCGAAAGCCCCGAAATGAACAACAGAATGTAGGTCAAAGACCAGCTGGCTCATGCGGGCCACCAGCTTGCTGCCGATGAACATGCCCGCCAGCAGGAACGGCACCGAGATGGCCAGCATTTTCACCGTGGAGGGCACCCACAGCCCCGCCTGGACATCCTCCAGGAAGACGAGGGTGTTGAGGAAGACCCACACTGTGGAAATGGTAGCGCGGAAGACGGTTTTGTCTTTGATGCGCTTGGTCATGTAACCGGTGAGCAGCGGGCCGCCGCTGACGAACAGCCCGTGGATGATACCGGCCAGCACCAGCAGTGCATAGGTGCCGACATTGCCTTTGCTTCCCTGCTCCTCCGCAGGCGGTTCTGTTTTGGCGTCCGGCTTGTGCACGAGCTTGTAAAAGCCCTGTACCGAAAGCCCGATGACCAGCAGGCCCAGCAGTTTGTAGAGCAGGTGCTCTTTGCCAACGAACAGCCCTTTGATGAACACGGCACCAAAGATGCCCAGTGCCATGACCACCACGATCTTGGCCAGCTCTTTCCAGGCGATCTTTTTGTAGTTGCCCACAAAAACATACACACCGGAGAAGATGGCCAGCACATTTAAAATTGGCTTTGCGATGTCGTAGCCCACCAGCATCAGGCTTGGCGGCATGGCTAAGATGGTGCCCGCGAAGCCCGTGATGCCGTGGATGATGTTCGTCAGCAGAATAACGATGTAAAACAGGATCTGATTCCGCATAGCTTACTTCCCGTACTTTGCACGGATGCTGTCAAACAGCTCCGCCCACTGGGAACCCTTGCGGCAGAACACCGGGGTATCGCCCAGTTCCGCCGGAACGGTGTGGGTTCCCTTGGCGTAGTGTTCGCCCGTCCACAGATGGGTCCACTCGTCGCTGGGCAGGTAGACCTCCCACTCCGTCTTGCCGCTCTGCCACACCGGAGCCACCAGCAGGTCCGGACCGTAGAGGTACTCGAACTGCTCGGTATAGCTGCGGGGGTCGTCCTCGTACTGGAGGAAGAGGGGCCGCATGACCGGGGTGCCCTTGGCGGCGTTTTCAGCCACCAGCGTTTTGGTGTAGGGTGCCAGCATGGTGTAGATATCCACCAGACGTGCCAGCTGCTTCATGCAGTCGTCATCGTCGTAATACTGGAAATTGGTGTCGGGGCGGTTGCCTTCGTGGGTGCGCATCACGGGCATAAAGGCTGCCATCTCCGCCCACCGGAGGAAGACCTCCTTGGTGCGGCAGTTGTCAAACAGCGAGGTGTAGCCGCCGATGTCGCAGTGGTTGAGGCCGCAGCCGACCATGCCGGAGCTCAGTGCCGCGCAGATGACGGTGCACAGGCCGTCGTGGCGGCTGAAATCCACGCTCTGGTCACCGGCCCACAGCAGGGTGCAGTATTTCTGGCTGCCCGTGCCGCCGGCCCGCATGAAGTAGACCACCTGCCCCAGCTTACCGCTCTCTTTGACGGCGTCGTAGTTGCATTTTGCCCACAGCACCGGCCAGTGGTTGTGCTCGATCATCGGGCTGACGCCGTTTGCCAGCACCAGATCGTCGGTGGGGAGATACTCGCCAAAGTCTGCCATCCAGCCGTCGATGCCAATGTCCAGCGTGTACTTTTTGATGACCTCATCCTTGAACCAGTTGTAGGCCTCAGGGTTGGTGAAATCCACCACGCCGCAGTAGAACTCGCCAAAGTCCACCAGGTAATCGGAACCATCCGCCTTTTTGGCGAAGACGCCCCGCTTTTTGCCCTCGGCGTAGAGCTCGCCATCGTTGACGAGGTAGGGGTTGACGTAACCCAGGAACTTGATGCCCCGGGCGTGGAGCTCTTCAATGTGTTTGGGCAGGTCGGGGTACATTTCCTTGTGGAAATGCCAGTCCCACTGCAGGCGCTTGCCAAAGCTCGTCACCCGCTTGCCGCACCAGTCCTGGCACCACAGGCCGGAGACCTTGATGCCGTGCTCCAGGCTCTTGTCCACGATGCCAAAGCTGCGCTCGTTGCCACCCTGGGCACCGATGATGAGGCCGTTGTAGATCCACTCCGGCAGCTCCGGCTGGCGGCCCAGGAACGCGGTCAGCTTTTCCAGCAGCTCCACGAATGTGGGGGCGGCTTCGATGCGGATAAAGCCCGGCACATTCCAGCACTGCAGCTCATGGTAGCGCGGGTTGCGGAAATCGAAATCCCCGTAAGCCGTGGTATCCATGTGGAGGTAATAATGGCGGCTGGAAACGTAGGTCGGCTGCGGGTAATTGGTGTTGTAATAATCACCGCCCGCACCGCCGTTTTCCACGTCGCTGCGCCAGGTAACGTAGGTCGTTTTGTCGCGTCCAACACCCGGCTCGCTGGACCACAGCGGGAAGTGGCGGCCCCGCAGATCAAAGTAACTCATCTGCTCGCCGCAGCCGTAGACATGCTCGTCCTCGGCCGCTTCCACATGCAACCAAAAGCGGTTGATGCCCTCGGCTTTTTCCGCCACCGTCAGGGTGACAGCGCCCTCTTTCTCGGTGACCAGCAGCTTGAGCTGGCCCTCAAGATCCAGCTCCATTCCCTGCTCTGTCACACGGGCAGAAGTCAGGGTCAGGGGGCGGCGCTCCAGCAGGTGATCTTCCAGCTTGAAGTTGCCGCGGTACATCTCCACACGCTCTTCGCCGTAGCCGACATAAACCATCGGGGTGTTGGCGTCGGTATGCAGCAGCACATCGCTGCCGTTTTTCAGGGTAAAGACCCGGTCTTTGCAAATGATCTCCATGGTTGCCCTTTCTCAGCCATTTGGCCCTTTAATAGTGGAGCTCCTTGTTCTCGCCCAGCAGGCCGGGATAAGCGCCCTGCTTGATGAGCGGCTCCCGCTCCGGGTGTGCGATGACCCACTTGTTTCGCTGGAGCAGCAGCTTGCTCTCCGGGTCGCCGTTCGGGGTCTTCTCGTCCAGCGGGGTGTTCGTGCCCCGCGGCAGGATGACCACGCCCTTGAAGCCTGCATCGCAGACCCGGCAGGGCGAGAGGTGCAGCGTGGTCTGGTACATCTCCACCGCCGTGCCCTTGGGCACAAAGAAGACTTTTGCGTTCTCAAACCGGTAGGTGTTGTCCTCGATCTGCCACACATGGCCCAAAATCAGCATGAAATCCGTGACAGCCACATTGATCTCGCTGCCCTTGTGATACTCAAAGCCGTTCCAGGTGGTATTGCGGCCATTGCAGTAGCCCACTTCAATGGGCATGTCGCCGTAGAATTTTTTCTGCACCTCGGCACTCACGGCCAGGGCTTCCATCTCGGGCACGCTGGCAACATAGATGTTGCCATTTTCCGGGATGGGGGTGTTCTGCTCCATGTAGGCGATCATCTCACTGAAATCATAGCCCGTGACCACCCGGCCATAGGAGGCGAATTCCGGATCCAGCACGCTGTGCACCGGGACATCGTTGACCTGATTCAGATGCTCTAACCGATTTTCCATCACTGCACTCCCCTTTTATCAGTGGCCCCGAACCAGTTTAAAGGTCGAGCGCCAGTCGTCGCCGCCCATTCCGGCTTCCATGCCCTTGTCGTAAACTTTCTTGACGTTTGCCTCACCGGGCATGTCCAGGCCGCACTCTTTCGCCAGGTTCATGCAGATGCCCACATCCTTGGCGGCGTTGGCCAGAGAGAACGCGGTGGTATAGTCCTCATCCCGCAGCTTCTGCCACTGGCCGTCCAGATAGAAGTTCTGGCCGCCGCCGTAGGAGATGGCCGTTGCATAGTCTTCCACCGAAATACCGTTGAGCTGTGCCAGAGAAAGGGTCTCGTTGACGCCGTTCTGGATCTGCGTGACCAGTGCGTTGTGGCAGATCTTCATGACCAGGCCCTTGCCGTTATCACCCATCCGGATGATGTTCTCGCCCATGTAAGCGAGGATGGGGCGCATGGCCTCGCAGGTGGCTTCGTCGCCGCCCATGTAGATGCCCAGCTTGCCGGCAATGGCGGCGGGCTTGCTCTTGACGACAGGAGCGTCCATGAATGCAGCGCCCGTGGCCTTGACCATCTTGCTGATCTCCACCGAGACGCTGGGGTCGATGGTGGACATATCAATGCAGGTCTTTCCCGCACCCAGCACCGGGAGGATGGTCTTGTACACGCTCATGGAGTGCTCGGATTTGGGCACCATCGAGATGATGACGTCGGACTTCTCGGCCAGCTCCACCGAGTCCTTGCAGGGAACCGCGCCCTTGGAGGCCAGCAGCTCCACTTTTGCGGGGATGAAATCGAAGCAGTAGACGGTGTCGTCATGCTTCTTGACAATGTTTTCGCACATGGACTCGCCCATGATGCCCAGACCGATAAAGCCGATTTTCATAGTGCTTCTCCTTTTGCTCCTGCTCACTCGCTGCTTTGTGTTCCGCTTACTCCGTCACGGTGTTATCCCATGCATTGATGAACGTCTCAATGCCCTGACGGGTGTAAGCGTGCTTGATGGCGTCCTGATAGACGGCCAGGCCGGTGGTGACGATGTCGGCACCTGCCACCGCGCAGTCCACGATCTGCTTGGGGGTGCGGATGGCAGCGCAGATGATCTGGGTCTTGCCGTAGAAGCCGTAGTTCTTATAGATATCCACGATGTCCTTGATGTACTGCTTGCAGTCCTCACCGTTGGCCTCTTTCCAGCCCAGGAACGGGGAAACGAAGAGGGAGCCGTTCTTTGCGGGCCAGATGGCCTGTGCCGGGCTGAACACCAGCGTCACGTTGGTGCGGATGCCCTCTTTCTCCAGGCGGCGGGCAGCAGCCACACCAGCCTCGGTGCAGGGGATCTTGATGACGAAGTTCTCGCTGATGGCGGAGACTTTCTTTGCGGCGGCGATCATCTCTTCGGTGTCGTCCAGATGGGGGTTGATCTCCACGGAGACGGGGAACTTCTCGTAGCCCTCCAGGCCCTCTTCCTTGATCCAGTTGGCGATGTCGGTAATGGCCGTCAGGAACGGCTTGCCGCTCAGCATGATGTGGCGGGGGTTGGTGGTAACGCC